>Ga0247812_10000086_pt1 | contig 130452 bp, 150 predicted proteins | sample UWRJL149409B1_FD_178011 | JGI IMG/M metagenome (GOLD analysis project Ga0247812, IMG submission 178011) | Plant litter microbial communities from Arlington Agricultural Research Station in Wisconsin, United States - UWRJ-L149-409B-1 | ecosystem: Environmental > Terrestrial > Plant litter >... | reverse complement strand
CGTTGCTCGGTTGCCTGCAATTCAGTGTCGCCGCCGGGGCTGCAGCGCTGGTGGGGATTTTGTACGACGGCACCGCCGTGCCGATGGCCATGGTCATCAGCTTGTGCGGGATTCTGGTGGTGAGTGCAGCAATGCTCACCCGACGTCTGCAAAATGCCCGGGCGCTGGCGCAAGCTCAGGCCTGAGGCCGGACTCAACCAGCAGCGCGCTGCTGCTGGTTCTGGGGAAATTGATGAGGGGCGTGCAGACGTGCTTCAAGTGTGCGCGTGAAGGCCAGCGCTTCAGCTTCGCTGCGGAATGTCACGGCGTGCTGGTCCAGACGAACTTGCCATTGGGACTTGGCCACTTCTTTTATCAGGATATTCATTGCTGACCTCCTATCGGTAAAAGACTGCATCGCAGAGGACTCGATTGTAGTCCTCAATACGATCGCAATTGTGACGAAGGTCAAGCTTCGGACTGACGGTTTGAACGTTCAGAACAGAGCAGCCTGTGGCCGTATCCACACAAGGCTGCAATGTTTTGAATTATATTTTTAGAACCCTTCCAGCACGATCTTGCCTTTGGACTTGCCGCTTTCCAGCAGTTCGTGAGCGCGGCGCAGGTTGGCCGCGTTGATGGTGCCGAAGTGCTCACCGACCGTGGTCTTCAATGTTCCGGCGTCGATCAGCTCAGCGATGCGGTTGAGCAGTTTGTGCTGCTCGATCATGTCCGCGGTTTCGAACAGCGAGCGGGTGTACATGAACTCCCAGTGCAGCGACAGGCTCTTGCGCTTGAGCTTGGTCACATCCAGTGCTTTCGGATCGTCGATCAACGCCAGTTTCCCCTGTGGCGCCAGCGCTTCGACCAATTGATCCAAATGAGCATCGGTCTGGGTCAGGCTCGCGACGTGGGTGACGTGCTCGACTCCTGCACGCTTGAGCTCTTCGCTCAGCGGCTGACTGTGATCGATGACCAGGTCAGCCCCCAGCTCGCGCACCCAGCTTTGAGTTTCCGGGCGCGAGGCGGTGCCGATCACTTTCAAGCCGGTCAGTTGGCTGGCCAGTTGCGTGAGGATCGAACCGACACCGCCGGCAGCGCCGACGATCATCAGGCTCTGGCCTTCGTCGGTTTTGCCTTCGCGTACCTGCAGGCGTTCAAAAAGCAACTCCCAGGCAGTGATGGCGGTCAGCGGCAGGGCAGCTGATTCGGCGAAGCTCAACGTGGTCGGCATATGGCCAACGATCCGCTCGTCCACCACGTGCAGCTCGCTATTGCCGCCAGCGCGGGCAATGGAGCCTGCGTAGAACACGTTGTCGCCGGCCTTGAACAAGGTCACTTCACTGCCGACGGCCTTGACCACGCCTGCCACGTCCCAGCCCAGCACTTTCGCCGTGCCTTCTTCTGGCTGGACGTTCTGGCGGACCTTGGTGTCCACCGGATTGACCGAGATGGCCTTGACCTCCACCAACAGGTCCCGCGGCCCGGCGACGGGCTCTGGCAGTTCGATGTCTTGCAGGGACTTGGCGTCGGTGATCGGCAGTGAGGCGTAGTAGGCGATGGCTTTCATGGGTAACTCCAAAAAGTGGGTAATAAAAGACGGACTCAGGCCACGAAACCCAGGCGCTTGAGTTCGAAGTGTTCGATCAGGTCGCCGGCTGTTGCGCGGAAATTCTGGATATGGTTGCTGGCGTCATGGGCCTGCAACGCTTCGTCGCTGCTCCACTTTTCGATCATGTAGAAGGCCTGCGGATTGGCGAGGTCCACGTGCAGATCGTATTGACCGCAACCCGCCTCGGCACGGGTCGGTTCCAGCAACGCACGCAGATGCTTTTCGAGGGCGTCCTGCTGACCCGCTTTGGCGATGAGGGTGGCGATGGCGGTAAAGGGCTGGGACATGGTCGACTCCGGGACGGGCTGTTTTCGATGAGGCAGATGATTGGCTATTTCTACACAAGATAAAACCCGCTAAAAGAGCAGTCTCTTTCAATATTTTTTTGATAATCGGTGGAGAAATGCTGCGTTTCGATGACTTGCAGTTGTTCGTCCGGGCGGCGGATCTGGGCAGCCTTTCGGCGGCGGCGCGTGTAATGGACATGTCGGCAGCGGTGGCCAGTGCGGCCTTGAAGCGGATCGAACAGCAGCTGGGTGCCCGCTTGCTGGCTCGTTCGACGCGCAGCTTGCGCCTGACGGCCGAAGGTGAAGGTTTTCTCGAGTACGCCCGTGCCGCCCTGAGCAATCTCGATGAGGGGCGGCGTTTGTTGGCCAGCGGCCAGGATCAGGTCAGCGGCATTTTGCAGCTGTCGGCACCGTCGGACTTCGGCCGCAACCTGTTGCTGCCCTGGCTGGACGAGTTCCAGCGCGAACATCCGAAGCTCACGGTGCGCTTGTTGTTGGGAGACCGTATCGCCGACCTGTTCCGCCAGCCGGTGGACATCGCCCTGCGTTATGGCGAGCCGGAAGACTCCAGTCTGGTGGCGCTGCCCATCGCCCCCCATAACCGCCGTGTACTGTGCGCCGCGCCGGATTACCTCGCCCGACATGGCGAGCCTCGTCAACTCGAGCAACTGGCTCAGCACAATTGCCTGCTTTTCATGCTTGGCAGCCGGGTTCACGATCACTGGAGTTTTCATGACGGCAGACGCGAAGTCGGGCTGACGGTCAGTGGTGATCGTTTCAGCGATGATGCCGATGTCGTGCGTCTGTGGGCAGTGGCGGGAGCGGGAATTGCCTATAAATCCTGGCTCGATGTGGCGGCGGATGTATTGGCCGGTCGTCTGAAGCTGCTGATGCCGGAGTTGACCTGTGAGCGTGCGCCGCTGAACCTGTTGTGCGCTCATCGCGCACAACTGAGTAAGCCCGTGAACCTTTTGCGAGAAATGCTTGCCAGTCGATGCGGCACGTTGAGCGGGCAATTTCCGACTTTTGCCGCAGGTGAACATTAGTCGCAGCTAAATAGAGAAATTTCCCACAGGAACTATCACCACCCAGGGTTTCAGGGACGACAGGAAGTGGCGTCCCACCTGCTTATACTTGCATCCCCCTTTTGTCGGACATGGCGTACGCGGGTGGCCGAAGTTGCCCCGGAGCAGGGTGTTTTCGACGCCTTGGCCGAGAAAACAATAAGGGTCAAGATGTCTGCGAGCAGTCGACAAACGATTCAACAGGGAGTGAATAAATGGAACATGCACCTTGCATCAGCCAGATTGCCACGTTGCTGGCTGACCCAAAGCGCAGCGCAATGATGTGGGCCTTGATGGACGGTTCTGCACGCCAGGCCGAAGACCTGGCGCTTCTGGCCGGCCTGTCGCCCTCTTCCGCCAATGCCCATTTGGGGCGGTTGTCTGCCGGAGGTCTGTTGAAAGTCGAGGTTCGTGGACGCAAGCGGTTTTTCCGTCTTGCAGCGCCGGAAGTCGGCGCCGCGGTCCAGGCTTTGGCCAGCGCCACGCTGGCCAGCACTCCTCAGCCCATTCCAGATGTTTTCAAACGCTCGGTACCTGTGGCCAAACCCCAGGCAGTGCCTTCGCCATTGTTGCGCGCAAGGCTTTGCGAGGAACATTTGGGCGGTACCCTGGCCGCCGATTTGTATCAGCGCCTCGTGGATGCCGGCTGGATCGAGCAACACGATCAGCGAGTGTCCATCACGCACAAGGGCGCGACACAGCTGGCCTTGCGCGGTGTGTACATTCAGGCACTGACTCATCACAACGGTAAAGTCGCCTGCGCATGCCCTGACTGGAGCGAGCGACGTCCGCACATGGGCGGTCCACTGGGTGCGGCGTTGTTGCAGCTGTTCATGCAGTCCGGATGGCTGAGCCTGCCGAACGATTCACCCGCGTTGCTGGTGACGGTAACGGGACAGCGTGAAATCCATCGTTTTGCGAGGGAAACCGAGCTGGAAATGGCTGTTTGAACCGCGATCACGGCGATGTTCGGGGCGGTGAAAACCAGTGTGGGTGTTCGGGATGGAGACTTGAGGGAAGACACTGGAGGCGTTGAGTGAGGCTGTTGTCCTCGACTGACCACATACCCTGTAGGAGCGAGCCTGCTCGCGATGGTGGATTATCAGTCAACTGACAGGTTGAATGTAATGGCCTCATCGCGAGCAGGCTCACGCCTACAAAGGGCGTGTAGTGAGGCTTATGGCTTTACCAACCGCGCATCCAGGCTGTTCTGAGCCAGGCGTTTGGCCTGATCCTGGGTCATGCCCAGATCGGTGTACAGCGCGTGGAAGTTCTCGGTGACATAGCCGCCAAAGTACGCCGGGTCATCGGAATTCACGGTGACTTTCACCCCACGCTCCAGCATGTCCAGAATGTTGTGCTGAGACATGTGATCGAACACGCAAAGCTTGGTATTCGACAATGGGCAAACAGTCAGCGGAATCTGCTCGTCAATGATCCGCTGCATCAGGCGTTCATCTTCAATGGCGCGAACGCCATGGTCGATGCGCTGGATTTTCAGCAAGTCGAGGGCTTCCCAAATGTACTCGGGTGGACCTTCTTCACCGGCGTGGGCCACGGTCAGGAAGCCCTCGTGACGGGCGCGGTCGAATACCCGCTGGAACTTGCTTGGCGGGTGACCCATTTCCGAGCTGTCCAGGCCGACAGCCACAAACGCATCCCGGAACGGCAGTGCTTGGTCGAGGGTCTTTTCGGCTTCTTCTTCGCTCAGGTGGCGCAGGAAACTCAGTATCAAACCGCTGGTAATACCGAGCTGTTGCTCGCCGTCTTTCAGTGCGCTGGCGATGCCGTTGAGCACCACTTCGAATGGCACGCCACGGTCGGTGTGGGTCTGTGGATCGAAGAACGGTTCGGTGTGGATCACGTTCTGCGCCTTGCAGCGCAACAGGTACGCCCAGGTCAGGTCGTAGAAATCCTGGGAGGTGCGCAGCACGTCAGCGCCCTGGTAATACAGGTCGAGAAACTCTTGAAGGTTGTTGAAGTCGTACGCCTTGCGCAGGGTTTCAACGTCGCTCCACGGCAGCGCGATCTTGTTGCGCTCGGCCAGGGCGAACAACAGCTCAGGTTCCAGCGAACCCTCGAGGTGCAGGTGCAGTTCTGCCTTGGGCAGGGCGTTCAACCAGTCGTACATAGTCTTTTCTCATCAGGTGCAGATGCCGGGCATTCTACAGATGCCCGCGGCAACAATTGGTAAAACCTGACCAGCCGGTTCATCACACCCCTTCCGGCTCCCGGCGATAGGCGTAGGTGTCAGCGAAGCGCGACAGCAGGAACTCGGCGCACGTGGTGATCGGATATTTAGCGGGATGCTGCGCATCCTGGCAGCCGGGCAAGCATTCAATCACCGTGTCCGGGTGCGGTTCGGCGAAGAATGGCATCGAGTAACGGTCCACACCCAGCGGGCTGATCACCCGATGTGGCGTGGACAGGTAACGGTCGTTGCTCCAGCGCGCCATCATGTCGCCGAGATTGACCACGAACGTGCCGTCGATAGGCGGTGCGTCGATCCACTGGCCCTTGACGTTGCGCACTTGCAGCCCGCCGGCGGCATCCTGATACAGCAAGGTGATGCAGCCGTAATCGGTGTGTGCGCCGGCGCCTTGTTGCTCCTCGGAACTGGCGGTGTGGCGGGGCGGATAGTGGATCATTCGCAGTACGCTGACGGGTTGATTGAAGCGGGTGTCGAAGAAGTCGGGCTCGATGTTCAGCGCCAGGGTCATGGCCCGCAGCAGGGTTTGGGCGAGCGCCTGCATGTCGAGGTAATGTTGCTCCAGCAGAGGTTCCCAGCCGGGTATCGAGGGGTGACGGTTAGGGCCGCGCAAGGGTTTTTCTGCCAGTACGTCAGGGTGGTCATCTGGCAGGTGCAGGCCCATGTCGAAGGTTTCTTTGAGGTCGCTGGGTCTGCCTGGATCGAGTTGCTCGGTGGCGATGGCGCCGTAGCCGCGGTGGTGGCGGGTCTGGGTGATGTCGATCTGCAGTTTTTCGGTAGTGGGGAGGGTGAAGAACTGTTTGGCGCTATCGAGCACGGCTTCTATTCGCGATGGGCTGATCGGGTGGCCCTTGATGTAGAAAAAACCCCATTCGCGGCAGGCGTGGTCGATTTGGCTGGCGACGGATTGCCAGGCGGATTGATCGTCGGTGTAGAGCGGGGCGATGTCGATGATGGGAAGCTGATTCATGCGCAGTCCTTAAGAACGCTGAAGATCCAATGTGGGAGTGAGCCTGCGTGTGTCAGGCAGCACTGATGTCTACTGAGATGCCGGTATCGCGAGCAGGCTCTCCCACAGGGGATTGTGTGTCGTGCAGGAATTACTTCGGAATGTCGGCCTTCATGCCTTCGACGTAGTAGTTCATTGAAGCCAGCTCGGCATTGGTCGCTGTCACGCCGGACGGGATTTTCTCCGCGCCAGCCTGGTCCTTGATCGGCCCGGTGAAGGGGTGGAAGGCGCCGCTCTTGATGTCGGCAATGATCTGCTCGGCTTCGGCCTTCACCGCTGCAGGCACCAGGTCGCTGATTGGTAGCTCAACCGTGCCTTCCTTCAAGCCGCCCCAGTAATCCTGCGATTTCCATGAATGATCGAGCACGCTTTGGGTCGCCTGGATGTAGTGCGGTCCCCAGTCATTGACGATGGAAGTCAGCACCGCTTTCGGTCCGAAGTGCGCCATGTCCGAAGCGTAGCCGACGGCATATACACCGCGTCGCTCAGCGGCCTGGATCGGCGCCGGGCTGTCGGTGTGCTGGAACACCACGTCGACGCCCTGATCGATCAGGGCGTTGGCGGCGTCGGCTTCCTTGCCCGGATCGAACCATGAGTTGACCCACACCACCTTGATTTCCGTGCCGGGGTTGTACTTGTTCAGGGCCAGCTGGATGGCGTTGATGTCGCGGATCACTTCCGGGATCGGGAAGGACGCGACGTAGCCGATTTTTTTGCTTTTGGTCATCTTGGCGGCGAGGAAGCCGCCGACGTAACGCCCTTCATAGGTACGCGCCAGGTAGGTGCCGAGGTTCTTGTCCTGCTTGTACCCCGTGGCGTGTTCGAAGGTCACCTTGGGAAATTGCTTCGCGACTTTCAGGGTCGGGTTCATGTAGCCGAAAGAGGTACTGAAGATCAGGTCGTACTTGTCCTTGGCCATGTTGCGGATCACCCGCTCGGCGTCGGCGCCTTCGGGGACGTTTTCCACGTAGTTGGTGGTGATCTGGTTACCGAACTTTTCGGCCAGCGCCTTGCGCCCCTGTTCATGCTGATACGTCCAGCCGTGGTCACCGATCGGACCGATATAGACGAAACCGACTTTCAGCGGCTCGACGGCAGCGGCGGTCAGGCTGGTGCTCAGACCGATGGCTGCGGCAACGGCGCACATCAGTTTCTTCAACGGACGTTTATGCATGAACTCGAACTCCATTTTATTTTGAGGTTGACGAGTGCAATGCAAATTGCTGACCAATAAGACAACAAATGGCTAAAGACCGCGTAACGGCTATCGCGGGCAAGCCCGCTCCCACATGACCTGCGCAAATCCTGTGGGAGCGGGCGTGCCCGCGAAGGGGGGCGATTGGCCAATAAAAGTGCAGAGCCTGACACTGCCGCCATCCACTGGTGCGCTAAGGTGTAACGAAACGTTAGCGCCGTGCCGCAGTCAGTAGCTCATCACTCTGGTTTCGCTTCACTCGGTAAAAGGCCCGCAATGCTCACACTCCTCAAGCAAGAAAAGTTTCTGCTGCTGGCCCTGATCGCCGCGTTCATCGCTTATCCGCTGGAGCACTGGTTACTGCACAGCGGCCAGGTCGTGGCGTTGATCGGTGGTCTGGTGCTGATCGCGTTCATCGTCGCTGCTTCCATGCGCGTCGCCCATCACGCCGAACTGCTCGCGGAAAAGGTGGGCGACCCTTACGGCACGATGATCCTCACGCTGGCCGCAGTGCTGGTGGAAGTGGTGATCCTGGCCATCATGATGAGAAACGAAGCCTCGGCGACTTTGGTGCGCGATACGATTTATTCGGCGGTGATTTTCTAGACACACCCCTCTTTGGTGTCAAAGCCCTTAGGCTTTGACCTGCTCCTGCTCCTGCTCCTGCTCCTGCTCCTGCTCCTGCTCCTGCTCCTGCTCCTGCTCCTGCTCCTGCTCCCAGAGGCTTTAAAGCATGCTTTTGATTGGGAGTGCTCTTGCCTTGGCCTTCCTTACACCCCTCGATCTATGGCATACCCCGGAAGCCCGAAAATTTTTCTTGGTCAGTGTGCCGCGATCTTGTGTGAAACCTTTGGGATAAACATTCCATCCAGGGTACGTCGTTGCTCCCGAGCTCTAGCAACTCCAGCGATTACCGCTATGCATCAGGCATTTGGCGAAATAGAGAGAAACGGGGTTACGTAGGTGACGAATTCTGCATGTGGAGTGCGATGCTCGTTCCATCTCGGAGGGTTTGAGGCTGGCCGATGGCGTATGTCGCACGTCGTGATCATCAACCGCTCCTTGGCGCGAGAAACACCTACAAAGAAACCGCAGCGCTCCTCTTGGGCATTACCCCAAAATGTCTGAGTCTCAATACCGATCATGATTACTGAGTGGAATTCTAAGCCTTTGCTTTTATGAATCGTGAGAAACCGAACCGCTTGATTGTTGGAGAACAGATCAAGTGCTTTCAGTAAGTCAGGTTGTTGCTCAAGCAATTTTTCAATCTGCTGTCTTGTATTTTTGATCACCTCGTTCAATCTGGCTTTTGCTTCATAGTCAGAAGAAAGTGTGGTCAGCACGGGTAGGCCGACGTTCTTTAGGAACGTAATAGTTAGATCCCACCATCCTGCAAAAGGGGCGTCAGATCCGGATAGTTTTTTTACTTCCTTGAGCTGGGCCAGATAGAGACGCTCGAAGTTTCTCTGGAGCTCAGATTCACCGTCTTCGTCATCAAACGAAACCAGTTGCTCCATCAAATTGATCCACGCCTTTGGCTCTCGCTCGCGATACAGGCATGACAAATAGTCAATAATTAGGCGAGCGGCGGGCTCATTAACCAGATCCTGAGACTCATGCTCGTTGCGATAGGGAATTCCTCTGGCCGCCAGTTGCTCCATGAGAGGGGTGCCATAGAGATCTATCTGCCTAGGAAACAGAATCGCTATTTCTTGGAGGGGGATTTTCTCTACATCTATCCACTGTTGAATGAGCTTGGCCAACGCGGCGGCTTCGCTGTGACTGGTGTCGTAGTTTCGGGCGAGGAGTTCGCCATCGTTTCCAATGATTAGGTCATCGGCCATTACAGCAGTAGGATCAAGCGTTCGGATGATTTCGTTCTGCATCCGCAACAGGCGAGGCTTGGATCGGAAGTTTCGATATAGATTGAGTGGCCGGGCATCGAAGTCCTTCGCGTATTCTATAAATATGCCATCCAGTGCTCCCGCCCAGCCCATGATTTTCTGTTTGGTGTCACCGACTGCGGTTAATCGAATTGGTTTGTTCATGAAGACTAGCTTCAGAAGCCCGTACTGTTCAGTGGTGCAGTCCTGAAATTCATCTAGGAATACATCGGCGTAAGTCTGGCAAATCGCATTCCGCGCAATCCTTGAGTCGCTCAAAATTTTTGTGGCGAGTGGTATGAGCTGTGCGAACTTAATTTGTTTGCCTGGGATTTGTTCGTTGCCAATTGAGTAGTTGGGCACTAGAGAATCCTTGCCTGTGAGCACCGGTCTAAATCTGTCGATGATGCGCTTGGCGAACCCATGAAACGTGTAGCTGTCGAAGCGCGCAGCCAAATCAAGGCCGCATCTGCGACGAATCCGATCCTTGAGGTTTTTGCTCGCATCGACCTTGAAAGATATCGCGAGTATTCGCTTGGGATATCGACAGTTTCCGGTGCGTAGCAAAAAGTCGGCACGCTGTGCCAGAACCTCCGTTTTACCAGCGCCTGGGCCAGCGGTGAGCGCGAGCGACTTTCCGAGTTCCCTCACAGCAAGAAGTGCGTTTGTTTCCAAGGTCAAACCATCGGCGACTTTCCATGCGTCCTCGCTAATCATTCTGGAATGTCCTCCAGCGCCGCGATGATTGCGTCAGCCATTCGGTTAAGCGATGGTGGAAGATTATCTAGCAACTCTTCGTCGGTTAGCTTCGCCAGTGCAGAGATATGCGCTGCTGGCTTACTACCTAATTTAAACTTGGAGTGATAAGTGCCAAACAACAGCTGCTCTGCTGCGGTGTACTGTGCAGGGTTATGGTGGCTTTTCCCGAGAACCGCCTTGAGTGTTGTCTCGTCAGGATCACTTTGCTCAACAGAATACGCGTCTGGATACGCGCTTATCATTGCGAAATCTAAATCCATCGGCTCAGAGAAGAAGACGTTTCGCTTCTCCAATTCGAGAAACAAACTCACTTTCTCGAACGTATTATGTGTTCGGATCGGAGGCTCTTCGTTCCACTTAACAATTTCCCAATCATCAGGAAGTATCTTCTCTGGAGAAAACTTGGCTAGCTGATTGTTGACATTGCGGATGCGGCCCCAGCCACCTTGATGTCGTGCGACGTCGAGATCCAATAGGGTCACATAAGGCGTTTCTAATGCCGCTAGTAGCCGCCAGAAATGATTGACGTGGCGCCCCCCCAGTGGAGCGATAGTCACCGCTGACTCATCAACAGGCGCGCCTTTCGCTTGAAGTATTCTTGGAAGGACAATCTCCTCACTGTCGCCTTCGCCCAGTACAACCAGCCTAGAGAAATAAACTTCAGGAAAAGCCTGCACAGCCTCTCGGACAAATTTATGAGCCTCATCTTCCTTGTCGGGTAGGGCTATGCAGGTAACCTTGGTTGCACGGCTTGCGGCCAGGCGTAGATAGCGGATGTTCTCGGGATCCACGCGGCGGAGCATCGACGGGGCATGGGTCGCAATGATTGCTTGGGAGTCGGCCCCTCCAATTGAGCTATTGAGGGCGTTCACGATGCGCCCGAGATAATGAGGTGAAAGGCTGTTTTCTGGCTCCTCCACTGCGATCAGCGTGAATGACGGTGGCTTCAGTTTGTCAGCGTCGAAAGAAACGTCCTTACCGGTAAGGACTGCGCGCCCAATGGCGTGAGAGGACAAAACCAGTGATAGGTAAAGCATCGACTTCTGACCATCGCTGAGGCGAGAGAAGTCGACTAGATTTTCGTCGTGCCCTGGTGAAAACGACACTGACATGTGTCTGAGAAGAGACTCAATCTCGGAGGTAACGAACGTGAGCTTTGGATCGGTGAAAAAGGTGCCTTTGTGAAGCCGTTTCCACATAACGTTCAGGCTTTCACTGAATGCACTTACCGATTGATTTCCGGACAAGCATTCGCTGATTTCGTCGGTGAGTCCTTTGATCCGCTCGCGGTCATCCTCCCAATTGACGGCTCGTAACAAGCGTCCGAGCAGGGCATTAGCGCCGTAGGTTATGTGGTCGGCAGGGTCTCGTCTGGCGGGAAGGTAATGCATTTGAATGGTATTACGATGCGCCCGAGTGACTACTGCGGTTGACAGTGGATTGGCGTCTTTATCAACATCTAGGACATATACTAGGTTCTCTTCAATGTCCCCATCAATCCCCATGGTTGCGCTCAATCGATATCTAACGCGCGGGATACCTTCGGCTGTATCCAACCGCATATGAGCAAAATGCGGGGCCACAGTAGAATTGTCTTCATCCTCCAGAAGCTCTGGGAATTCGAAATCCGCTTCCAGCCACAGACTGCGTTCCTCAGGTACCAAATCCTCATCTGCAGGTACATGGAAGTCAGATCGCTTGATCCGGCGCAGGCTTGGATCGAAGGCAAACAATCTGCAGAGCGCTTGCAAAACTGCTGTCTTTCCGGAGCCATTGGGGCCGATGAGGTAGGTGACATCCTCGAATGTGATTGCCGTAGACGCATTGCCGAAGGATTGAAAATTACATAACCGAATACTCTGTAGCTTCATTGCTCACCGCCCATCGTCCAGGATTTTGTACGCCCCGCGTCTGCTGACCCGGTTCACGTCGCCGACAGCCGAACCGCTCGGATATAGGTGACTCAGAATAGGCGGTTTGATCCGAAAGATGGTAGTTGGCCAGCATTCGGTAACGATTATTTGGTTCGGTCTTGAATGTTCAGGTGCGGCTCGCTTAGGTATTGATGAACGGCATGGTGTGCCCATTGTCTAGAAAGGTGCTCTCCGTAACCCGATGACGGCAGGGTAATCCTGAGCCTAAGGAGGGAGGGTGTGCGGGGCATTAGCGCAGGTATGCCTGAGGTGGTCGGGGAACAGAATAAATCAACGCAAGGAGCCTTAGATGGCCGGCAGCAGCCTGTTCGCACTATTAGATGACATCGCCACACTACTAGACGACATCTCGCTCATGAGCAAAGTCGCTGCAAAGAAATCGGCTAGTGTCCTGAGCGACGACCTTGCTGTGAATGCTGAGCAGGTTACCGGCATGAAAGCAGACCGAGAGCTGCCGGTGGTATGGGCTGTATTCAAGGGGTCGTTGAGAAACAAAGCAATCCTGGTGCCTTGTGCGTTGGTGTTGAACGCACTGCTGCCTGCGGCGGTTCACTGGCTGCTCATGATTGGGGGAGCATATCTCTGTTATGAAGGCTTTGAGGCTATCAAGGACAAGCTCACGGCGAGTCGAGACGATGGCACTGAGCAGCCAAAGAAAACGAAGCCTAAGACACCTGAAGAGCTCGCGGCTTATGAAAAGAAGAAGATTGCTGGGGCGGTACGCACGGATTTTATCCTGAGCGCCGAGATCATCGTCATCACCCTGAATATCGTTACTGATGCACCAATGCTCCAGCAGGTTTTAACGCTAGCGTTGATTGCTGTGGTCATGACGGTGGGCGTTTACGGCTTGGTCGCTGGGATCGTACGCCTGGATGATGCAGGCCTTATCCTCCAGAAATCTAAAGCTACCGGTACATGGGGTTCTGTGGTGAGAACTGTCGGAGGATGGCTGCTGTCAGCTGCGCCAAAGCTTATGAAAGCACTGTCCTGGATAGGAACTGTCGCAATGTTTTTGGTCGGTGGAGCGTTTATCACAGAAGGCATTGAGCCGATGCAGCATTTTGCTGAGAGACTGGTCGAAGAGGCAGGTGCGTGGGAAACCGTCGCAACTCTAGGTATCCACTGCGTAGTAGGCGCCTTCGTAGGCATGGCGGCGGTACTTATCGTCAAAGGCATCACCACTATCTCTGGTAAAGCCTCAACTTAGTCTGCCGGAGCTGACCAGGCGCACTCCCTCCCGGCTCACCTTCCTCAAAAAACCGAGTGTTGGACGTAGCAGAGCTCTAAGAAGCGCTCGCTACAATGTTCCGTAATTGGCGCATTAAGCCTCAAAATAGGGCTAATGCGCCGTTTTGGGGACACTAGCGTCTCCCTCCAGCGTCCAGGGTTGTGAATCACTCATGCCTCGAATCAGTCGGCCCATTCCAGTCTGATGAAGTCTTCGATGCTCTGTGCTCGAGCTAGAACCATTTCTTCAGTCCATGATTCAGCGTCATGAATCTGTTGGCCAACCTGGATTGTGGCAATGAGGCCGCAGTTACGATAAACCTCAAACTTTTCAATTGGAGGCTTCGCTTTGAGCGATGAGTTGATACCTGGCGGGAGCATAGTCAGATTGCCCAAGTGATGAGCCCAATCAACGCCGCTGCTTTGAGCTGCTATGTGCTCTATAGAGCTCGCGGGATCTTGCTCCCAGATCTTGCTCCACTGGCTTTCGTTGAGCTTTTGTCCGGCAATTTTTGCCAAGTGCTCGTCATAACGGTTAAGCACATAGCGCAGTTGATTTTGCCAACCCTCGTAGCTGCTTATCCAATCGATGTTTCTTAAAACCTCGTCAATCGAATATCCCTTGGAGATTTTCTGGATCCCACTAAGGATCTGATCCTTATCCAGGTTATTCCGATAGATTTCATAACCAAGACGAATGTACTCCCCAACCTTGTGACGGCTATCCCGGCTTGCCAGCTCGTAGATCCTGAAAGTAGCGCGCTCCCATTTACCCAGTAGCTCTTGCTCTGTCTTCTTGTCGAACTTCCGCAGGAGGATCGCTGCCGCAACAAATCGAGCGTGCACAATACGCGTCACAGCCCGTAGGCGCGGATCTCGAAACAAGCGCAGGTTCGCTTGCACGACTGCGTCGAGTTCATGACCAACCTCTGCAATTGTTCTCAACTGGGTGCCCGCCTTTGAGGTAAGCAGTGCAGTCGAGTCTGCTTCACTGGGAATCCGATTTGGTCGAGCGTCAGAGGCCCATGCTCCTGCAAATCGGAGTGCTTCGTCTCCAATACGTGTGCTGGTCTCCAGCGACCGGTAGATACCTCGCCAGATATCCTGCATTTCACTAACCGCCTCATCGCGGGTTCCGCCTTCAACGTGCTCAAATATCAACGCCATCAGCTGGCTTTTGAGCTTGTCGATCCATTTAACGTCTAGACCACGGCTGTTAAGAACCTCGAAGACCCGGTATACAGTCGCCTCGTCCGAAATCTCATGGTAGATGATAGTTAGCTTGTTCCTAATGGTCACCAGCAGCTCAAATATCGTAGATCCTCGCGCTAACCATTTGCTCACAAAGAGCTCGCAATCACGGGCGGCCTCAACCAAGTTCTGATCCGCAGCGGTTTTTGCAAAGCCTTCCTCCACCAACCCTTTGCGGATGTAGTTGGTAAAAACCTGACTCGCATCATGGTTGGTCTGGAGCAGAATCAGAGAGTGGTCGTCACCTTTTACAAGCAACTCTCCTAGTTCACGGCGAACCTTCGCTTGCGCTGCATCATCGTTGTCTAATGCCTTTTCAATCGCCTTCATCAAAATGATCAGCGTCGTTACGCGCTGCTGACCGTCCACCAGCTCAACAGTCTTAAACTCGTCAACGCCGATTAAGCGGGTCTCCTTCTCTTTGGCTAGGGCAACCAGAGTCGCCATGAAGTGCTCTCGACCAGATCGAAACGCCTCCTCGATGTCGCCAAACAAGTCCTTACGCTGGCGGGATGTCCAGGAGTAGGCGCGTTGATATTCGGGGATTCGGAACAGTCTGCCCTCAAGCAAACCAGCGATCTTGACGTGTAGCGGATTAAGCTTCATGGGCGTTCCCTGCGGTAAGATCGTGAAAGAATAGCTATTGGCCATTGCGCGTGGCTAGCGAATTCCTTGTCCTTCGTTCCGGCAAGGTTTGATGGGGAGGGCATGAGTGTCAGCAGTGACTGTGAGGCTGAGTCAGTGCACCGTTTGCCTCCTTATGTATAAAGATCTGGCCGTGGGTGCCGATTACATGCGGGCGGCTAGTCGCGGTGCGTCTGATATGCACTCGTTGATCTGTTCCTAATAACTGACAAGGGGAGCCGAAACCTCGATGCGTTTGGTGTTATCCACTCAGCCTTAGCTATTTGATAAAAATATTCTGAAATCCGCTAAAGTTTTTTCGAAACTGATCCGTTTATACATTCATGAGCCAACTTCTCGAGAATGCTATGGGCAGCAATAAACGATTGAAATCCAGCCTCACCTTCAAGGCCTCTGAGACTTTCATGTTCCCAGGAACGAATGAAGATTTTCGTACGACTGTCAAACTCACTGCGTCGCAGCTGGTACGGGTACGGCTGCACGATTTCAACGTCAGTTTTACATTTCTTCAGGCACATGATGTGGGGTTGGGTTTAATAGAGGCAATCATCAATACCGATGGTCATGATAAAAGTGAGTCGGATAAGTCAAACCATAAAAGGAGTCTCGAGTTTTGGCGCACTATCATTCAGCGCAATGAAACGTTTGGATCGCCAGATCAATCCGATTTGCTCCAAGTTGTGAGCACAGGAAGAGAGTTCCTCATTGTCGGAACACTGTTGGATCCTGAACCCATTATAGAATTTGAGGACGATGAGGAACCCTATTACGATTTGCAAATCGGGCTAGAAGGACAGTACATTTATTTGAGTTTTGGCTGGGTTCGTTGGAATTTCACCACCAGTGAAACAGAGTGGTTAGCGGAGCAGTTGTTGACTGCTGCATTTTTGGCAACAAAGCCCGTGAGTCAGATTCGTCGGTAAGTACCTTAGCTCGGTCATTCTTAAAGCGATTTTCGTATTTTTTAAGCTACGTGTCGCCGGCGTGCACCTCCAGTACGCACATTGTGCGTATTGCGATCGCTGGCATTGGCTAGCTATCCTGTGCTTATCAACGGAGGCAAGAAAATGTCATTGATAAGTCCAGAAGATCTTAAGTCCCTAAGGCACGCATTAGGGCTCACTGCTGAACAAGCGGCAGCCACGATTGGAGTCAAAGAGCGAACCTGGCAAAGCTACGAAACATCACTAGAGCAGCCTTCGCATCGAACCATAAAAATGAGCAGCCTTCAGCTCTTTTGCGAGCGCCGAGGGGTGCCGTACCCCCCAGTATCTAATGATGGAAGACTTTTGGTAAATGGCTGTAAAGTTATAAGTGTTACTACCCTTAAAGGAGGAGTAGGCAAATCTCCTATTACCGTCAACGTCGCTACGGAGTTGGCTGCTCGAGGGAAGAGGGTAGCGATAATAAGTAATGATATTGTATACAAGTGTTTTGTGGAGGAGGAAGCCAAAATTCATGGCGAGTTCGACTCCAAAGGTAGAGCTGTTCACTATTTTAGTGCGGAAGATGTGTTGTTGTATTCGGCTGAGGTGCATGATTTAGAGCGTGAGCTGTCTGATAGGATATCAGAGGATTCAACGAGAAATCTGGATGATGCCAAACCGAGATATGGGTATCTCCTGGCGGAGATTGAAAAGAAAAAAAATGCGATTTACACCATGGTTAAGTTGACCGCCGATTATGATTATATTCTCCTTGATCTTAATAAGGATTTGTATAAAACACTTTTGCTGTCTAATATCATTGCGGTTATTCTGGATAATGACTGCCTTATGTCGATCTGGGCAGCCGAAAGTTTTCATGAGGGAATTATAAAGCTCAACGGTGGCGAGACTGTGCCACACATGTATTCGCTTTTAACTAATCATGCGCCTGGAGGGGATGGCAGAGAGTATTTAGAATACTATGATGAGGACGACGAAAAAGCAGCCGAGGCTCGAAAAGAAGATATTGACTTTTATCAGCATCAGTCAATGGTATATGCAAGTGCCAGGGAGTTAAAAATTCCTATGCTGCGAACATTCCTGACGAAGGCTCACGCCATGGAAACTGAAAAATACAATCGTGGCAGAGGTTTTTGGGATAGATATGGTTACTTCGACTCTCTGATAGATATTTCGCCCAATTCACTTGCGAGCGATGAGATTCGTCGGTTGACCGATGAGTTGATCGATTGCATTTCGAAAGAATATTCCGCTGTGCCACGTTCGTACGCTTGAGCATTGCGTACTGACGCTCATGTCGCTTGAGCAGAGTGAGGGGTTGGTGGCGAGCCCATCTGAAGGAGTGATTGCAAACTCATTCTTCTCGTTTAGGTTGAAAGCTGTAAGACGATAACATCTTTGCAGAAATCGCCTCGGTGGTGTCGTCAGGGTACTCGGCCTCTAAGAGAGCACCGAAGGGCAGCCCTACGGTGCCTCTGATTTTTTGTGCCAGTGGCGCCCCACAGTCGTTTTCGGAATTCCCAGCATTTGCACCACCTCGGCCTGTGTAAATCCCTCGCCCTTTAGCCTCTGAACAGCTGCTCGTTTTTTTTCCGAATCTACCGTCCGTGGCGGCCTTAGTTTTTTTGGTTTTGTAGGGAGCGGTTCGTCCAGCAACGCCAATTCCTCGAGTTCCTGAAGAGCTATCTGCAGGATTTCTCGTGCCGACTTTTTCTCGTAAGACGCCTGCACCAGCGTTAGAAGGGTCACGGGATTCAGGCTCAACGCGGATGCCAGGTCTTGATTGGCCTCCAAGGTTGGGGATGTCTTAACGGCCTCAAGTTGGCTGACGTGTGAATGCGTCACCTGCACGGCAATGTCCTGCTGCAGCAACCCACGGCGTGTTCTAACGAATTGCAGCACTGCTGCATACGCCATCCGAAGTGACATTAGGCCGTCCTCTGTAAACGGAACGGTATGCCGTGTTTGCTAGTTCCCACTCAAATCTATATATTTAAGTGAGTGGGATGTTCGGGTGAGCAACAACGGAATGGACTCCTTTACACTCCTGATTAGGAGCCCTTGAACTGCCTGAGCTCTAGGGTTCCCTGGGCTCCCGTTGATAGGGGGCAGGCTCGCCTGAAGATTTTATATATATTGCCAAAGCAAAGAGGATGCACAGTGAACGAGCCAACATCAGATAGCGAGGAGCTTCTCAATGGCCCAGGAGCCCCTCGCCAAGGGCCCATGGACTCAGACGAGATTCTCATCGGGCTTGTGCAAGCGCTCTATCCAGGCAAGCCGTATTGCTTAGTGGAGGACTGGACGATCTTCAAAGTCGACGTCACAGAAGACGAGTTCGCAAAAATCCAAGCAGCCGGCCAACTGCCCCTAATTGTTTTTGCCCGCAACGTACGCTTTGACAGTCAGAGGCGCTTCGATATCGGCGATTGGGTACGTACCACCTTCGCCACGTCCTTTGAAGAGGGCTTTCTCTTTGAGACCAAGAATACCGTCTACGTCCTCGCAGGGGCAGGACACGAGAAGACCGCAAGTTTCAGCACGATCATGTCCATTTTTTGATCTCAGAAGCAGTAAATCTACGGAGTTTTAAAGATGTTTCGGACACACGACAGCGCTCTTGCCGGTATCCCTGGAATGTTCGGTGAGGGGTATAGCAACTGGCACGTGGTTGGGCGATTACTGGATTTGCATTGTTTTCACGTTTGCTTAGAACATAGCCAGGAAGGTCGGACGTGGTCGTTTATTCAGATGACGAGTGACGTTAAAAGCTTGAAGGAGATCCTGAATCAAGGAGATTCGTCCACTGTGGTCACCGAGCTTCAGGTGATGACTCCAGCATGGATGAATAGGTGGGATAGCTGGAAGATGGAAAAGCTGGTTAGCCTGGCCATTGGGTATGACCAACTCGGTGTAGCGGTCTCAGTCATCGAGGTCGCAGGTGGACAAATTTATACGGACGTTCATGCCGATAATTTTGATCCTTCGTCACTAACAGACGTGTGCAAGATCTACTGATCTTCATAGCCATGGCTGTGCCATGAACAGTCGAGCAGGGGCAAAAAAATGCAGGAAACCAACGTTGAATTCCATTTCAAGCGGCTCACAGATTTTCACTTACTACGGATTATTCGAGCGCAAAAACACGTCTACGAAGCACCGATCACAGCTTACTTGAGCGACGTGTTCTTTTCGGCCGGGTTGGCGTACGGAGTTTTGTTTGAGCACATCAGACGCGACCTGGAGGGACAGTTTTCGGATGGCCATCTCATGCGTACCTCAACAATCCGCTTTGTGCGAAAAGAGGGGCGCTTCTGGGTACTAACCACAATGAATTCCCGGTATGTCATCGCGTCCTTCAAAAAGTGCCATGGGCGGCCTGGCTTCCAAAATTTCCTTCGATCCACGGCGAGTGAACCTGGCTGTCCATCGCATATCACCCATTAGCTACCTGCATTACCCTACGAAGTCTTGGCATCAACCTCGCAACTCATTACAGGTGATCGGTGATGGCGTTCAACGATTACGACATGGTGTACTGCGATGTTCAGATGCCAGTCGCGCAGGGCTGAGAGTTACTGCAGGTAGTGAGTGTCTTGCGCAATTCGGGAGCTCATCCAAACCTCGATACAGTTTTTGCTCATATGCAGCATGAGCTGACAACGTCGATTGATATTGTTGAGAACCCCCAGCCTCTAAGTGTAGCCATACCTACCAATCACTGAAATATGAAAAGGCTAGGCGCTAGCGCGAAAAAGCGATTGCAGGCTGCAGGTTTGGATATCGAAAGTCGTCCTTGATCAGGTCGTGTCTACAAGGTTGGCGAGCTTGCCTACTGCCCGTGCACTAACGGCGTGCTGTCAAAACTGAAAGTGGAGCATTGGAATCATATGACGGATGACCTATTGCCCTTTTTACGAGGGCGCTATCCAGAGCTTTTCTCCGATACCCATCTTCGGGAGATTGCATGCTTGCCGGGATGGTTAAATCTGATTGATGAACTGTGCCGCACTTTGCAAATTCACCTGGATATTCATCCTGACGTTACTCAAGTACAGGTGCTCCAGGTGAAGGAAAAGTTTGGTGGGTTGCGCTTCTACTTTTCCGGTGGTGATGCGACGTGCCATGAAGCTGTTGCCGCCGCAACAGAACGGTCACTCTCGACTTGCGAAGTTTGTGGGCAGGCCGGGAGTCTAGGAGGGGGGCGTTGGCTGACCGTACGATGCATCGAGCACGTCCATTGGTCACCCTCTGACGACTACAAATGACGTGATCGGATGCGAGCCATCGACCTGATGAAACACCCATCACGCACCAGTACCGGATTATCTCTCTGACGAGCATGAAGGTCACCTGACAGCAGCCTATGCGAACGACCGGTCGGATCTATTGGGGAAGGCCGATCTTTGGATCTATGGGCACACGCACGTAGCGGCAAACTTCATCAAATGTGGGTGCCGTTTGGTTTCAAATCCGCGCGGCTATCCAGGGGAGCATACGGGCTTTGCTCCTGATCTGATTATCGAAGCTGGAGATAGCCGCTTACGTGAAGAAGCGACTTGCATTCGATTTCGCTGCACGACTGCTGTCGCAATCTCGTTATCTTACTCGTGGGAACCGAGGCATCAAAAGCTCCTTATGTTGTCGCTGAACACGCCTTGGGTTTCCACTTCCTCGTTGTAGGCATTTACGGCTTCGCTGTTCTCTGCCAGCCATTGCTCGCGCTGTTGCTTCTTTAGGGCATCGGCCAGAGCCAGCTCCAATAGAAATTTCTCTTGAATGTGCATGGTATTGTCTCCCGGTCAATCGCGATTATAAGGGTAACCCTCCGCCCCCGCATCTGATGACTCATTAGTAGGCGTGAGTGGCTAAATGCTATTATCCGAGCTCTCTTTGGACTTACTACCATCACAAGGATTTCTCGAATGACATACCTTCGTCTGCTTTTGGCATCAGCCCTGATTGCTCTTTGCGCTGGCTGTGCATCACCCGCTCAAATTTCCGGAATGTCAGTATCTGTCGAACAAGCAAAGACAAGCACATATGACTCTCAGTTAAGAAATAACATCCGTCTATCCGAGGTTAATGGTGGAGATAAAACCAACCCTCTATGGACTTCTGAAATCGACAGCCCTGACTTCGGCGCTGCACTCAAACAATCGCTCGCAAATGCTAATTTGCTGGGCGACGAATCGGCCACCTATGCCCTACGTGCCAATTTGCTGCGCGTTGACCAGCCTATCTTCGGGCTGGATTTTGAGGTGACCAGCGAAGTGGAATACACGTTGATCGAGTCGGCCACCAACAAGGTTGTTTTGCGTGAAATGATCCGAACCCCGTTTACTGCTGGCTTCGGCGACTCAGTTATAGGAATCAAGCGTCTGCGTTTGGCCAATGAGGGATCCGCTCGAGTAAACATCATCGCTATGCTTAAGCGTCTAAGTGACCTGAAAATCGAAGCCAAACAAATTTCGCTAAAAAACTGAGTATTTTCCGTAGCTGCGATCCTGTTCCGGCAACCACATTCAGTGCACGGTTTCCGTTCGGTCTGCCATTGATCGCCCCCCCAGCAGTCAGTCGTTCTGAGCGCGTGATTCGATTGAGACAGTGTAGAAGTCATGATTCAGCCTTCATGGCTTCTAGATCAATCTTAAGATTTCCCTTCAGGGAATCCATCGGTCGCAATTTTCCTCCCCCAAGATTGACCGCAGGCACGCTTCGACGTTAACTGTATGCATATACAGTTTAGATTAAGGCATGCATCATGAGTGTCACCATCCTCGGCCCAATGGCAGAAGGGGGAGTCCAGCTTCCCTTTTACTCCTTCAAAGTCCCTGCTGGCTTCCCATCACCAGCGGCCGACCACCTCGAACAGCACATATCCATCGACGAGCTCCTGGACATCCGTGCGCCGCATATCTATCTCGTGCGCATCGAAGGACGCAGCATGGAAGGTGCTGGGATATTCGATGGTGATATGGCTGTGGTTGATCGCTCGATCACCGCTGAACACGGACACATCGTGATTGCGGCGGTGAACTGCGAGCCCGTATGCAAACGACTGTGCAAGCGTGGCCCCAACATCATCTTGATGTCCGAGAACGTAGGTTACCCGCCGCGATACATCCTCGAAGGCGATGAGCTAATCATCTGGGGCGTGGTGACGTTCAGTGTGCGCGCTCATGATCCGAAAGCCTGATCCTGTCTTCGCGTTGATCGACTGCAACAGCTTTTACGCAAGCTGCGAGCGAGTGTTCCGACCTGACCTTGCGAAGACTCCCATCGTGGTTTTGTCGAACAACGATGGCTGTGTGATCGCCCGCAGCGCGGACAGTAAGCCGTACGTAAAAATGGGTGAGCCGTACTTCCAGATCAAGCACAAGCTCAAGCAACACGGCATCGTCGCGTTCTCATCGAACTACGCGCTCTACGGCGATCTAAGCCAGCGCGTGATGAGTGTGATCGAGTCGCTGGTACCCGCCGTCGAGGTCTACAGCATCGATGAAGCCTTCGCAGATTTGGCGGGTGTACCGGGAGATCTCGAAGCGCTCGGGCGACGGATACGTGCGCAGGTTTATCGCAGCACAGGCATCCCCGTCGGCGTAGGCATCGCCGGCACGAAAACCCTCAGCAAGCTCGCCAATCACGCGGCGAAAAAGTGGCAAGCGCAGAGTGGTGGTGTCGTCGACCTTCGTGAACAAACCAAACGCGACTGGGTACTTAAGAAATGCTCGGTCTCGGACATATGGGGCGTTGGACGAAAGATGACCCTTCACTTGGAGGGTATGGGTATTAAGTCAGCTTGGGATCTCTCCAAAACCGACCCTTGGACACTACGAAAAAAATTCAGTGTGGTCATCGAAAAGACCGCACGCGAGTTAGCCGGCACACCGTGCCTCGAGCTCGATGAACCTGATCCACCCAAGCAAGAAATCTGCTGCAGTCGGATGTTCGGCAAGCGTCTCACAGAGATAGCGCCGATCAAAGAGGCCGTGGCTACATACATGCAGCGTGCAACGGAAAAGCTCCGAGCCCAGCAGTCTCTGTGTAAAAAAATTCGAATCAGCATACGTACGGGGATGTTCAATCCAGAGGAGGCCAAGTACGCCAACGGTGTGCTGGTGGAATTGCCCTATCCAACGGACGACGTTCGCTTAATGACAAAAGCTGCAGTGGACGCGGTAGATCGGGTTTTCCGACAAGGTTTTAAGTACAGCAAAGCCGAGGTGCTTTTGGTTAACCTTTGCCAAAAAGGCGAGTACACCGAAGATCTCTTTTCGATCTCCCAACCAGAAGCTACCGAAAAAGTCATGGGCGTGTTGGACGCCATAAATGGGAAGTGGGGCAGGGGGACTATGCGCTTGGCCAGTGTGCCAACCGATCCGGATTGGGGGATGCGTCGGGAGATGATGAGTCAGAGCTTTACGACGCGGGTTGATCAGTTGTGGACGGTGTACTGTAGATAGTGGGATGAACACGGCTCCCATGACCGGCCACGCTAACAATCTATGAAAAGGAAATGGCGTTGAAGATATTCCTAGATTGCGAATTTACCCAGCTCAATCAGTACTCAACGCTGATATCTCTAGCGCTGGTGTCGGAGTCAGAAGATGAGTTTTACGTTGAGTTGACGGATACTTATTCGGTCGAGGACTGCAGTGATTTCGTCATCCAGAACGTTCTGCCGCAACTTGATCACACGCGATATGGTCAGTCGCTTGCCGAGGCCCGAGTTTCTCTTCGAAGATTTCTAAGCGGATTCGATGAGGAGCTTGAGGTGTGTTCAGACGCGCCACATTGGGATTGGAGTTTTTTCTGTGATCTAGTTGATGCAGATCATGAGCCTTGGCCAGTCAAGGTTGTGAGTCAACCGACCAACCTTACAAGCCTCTTCAATCAGGTGAATGCGGAAGCTCTTGAACAGGTAGAGCTGGCTGATCTGCCCCACCATGCGTTGCTAGATGCGCGAATGCTTGCAGAGCTTTTCAGAATCTTGGCCTCCCGGCTTGTTTTGTCACCATAGAGGCGCATCATGACGCAGGCCGATCAGCTTTGGTCGGTGTACTGCAGGTGACTCTTTTTTTAACAACGGTGGGGAAGCGGAAAATGGGTAATTGCACAGACTTGCCCACCCATTTGCATACTACCTGACCAATTATTTGCATCGGATTTGACCATCACGCTGCGTGGCCGTGACCGGCAGAGAGCGACCCAAAGCTGCCAGTGACCTATTGGCTGACATACCTATTGGCTGACATAAATGTAAGAAAGGTACGTCGTGTGGCGTAGTCTAGGAAATTCGCTCATCCGCTTACTGATTTAGGCTGATCGCTTAGAGAGTCCACCTTCATAAAGGGGAGCACACAATGCGTCTGGCTGATTTCATCGAACAAAACATGGAGCCAATCCTTCAGCAGTGGGAAGACTTTGCCAGGACGCTGACTCCTGCCGCAGAGGGGATGGACGCGCTGGCCTTAAGAGATCACGCCGAGTACATGCTACGAACCATTGCCGCAGATCTTCAAACTCGCCAGAGTCATGAAGCGAGGATTATGAAATCCCACGGAAATGCGCCTCGATTAAACAGTATTACCTCTGCGGAAAGACACGCTGACCTTCGACACGCTTCAGGCTTTTCCATCGGACAGGTGATCGCAGAGTATAGAGCCTTGCGTACCAGCGTACTGGCGTTGTGGCTACCGCCAGATCATGTGTCCAAGGATCAGGAAATTAACGACGTTATTCGGTTCAACGAAGCCATTGATCAGGCGCTCGCAGAGTCTGTGGTGACATATGCCACAGCTGTTGAAACAGCTCGAAACGTGTTTCTAGGAGTACTCGGTCACGATTTGAGAAGCCCGCTCGGTGCTGTATTACTTAGCGCTGAAGTTCTTTTGCGTGCAGGTGATCTACCGCCCAAACCTACCAAGAATGTGTCGCGAATATATACGAGTGTGAAACGGTCTATAAAAATTGTGGGTGACCTTCTAGATTTCACTCGTACTCAGCTCGGCTCGGGAATACCAGTCCGCGTGGATCGCGAAGACTTGGTGCAGACCTGCAGGGGAATGGTGGAAGAAGCTAGAGCCTATCACCCGGATCGACAGATTGATTTTCTGACGGAATACACACTGCCCTGGACGTTTGATAAATCCAGGATGGAGCAGGTGATTGCCAACCTCATTGGAAATGCTATTCAGCACGGTGAGGCTGGCAGCCCAATCACCGTTGCTTTGAAAGTAGTTGATGGATATGCATTGCTGTCTGTCCATAACGCTGGGCTTCCAATTGAAGACAGCGCAAAGGCGGGCCTGTTTAATCCGTTGGTTCGACATCTACAAGGTGGCGTCGAGTACGGCGCTGAAGCGGGGCTCGGGCTAGGGTTGTATATAGCCTCAGCTATCGTAACCGCCCATCAAGGGAGCATTGAAGTTGAATCCGATGCTGGTAGAGGTACCACCTTCACTGTTCGTCTTCCATCTATCGCCACCTAGGAGGCGCGAATGCGGCTCGGCGGGTGAGCAGTCGTCTAGAGGCGTCACCAGTCTGCCCCGACCGACCGCTTTTGGCGCTCTCTGCCGATCATGGTCACGCAGCGTGATGGGCAAATCCGATGCAAATAACTGCTCAGGTCGAATGCAGCGGGTGGTCAAGTGGAGTGCTTTCTCAGCAAAACTGGATTATTCCAAATTATGGCTCAGCCACAATTATTGCTGAGCCATAATTTTCGACTGATAGCTTAGTTGTCGCCAGCAGTCCCTGTTACCCTGACCGATTTGCAATATACTTAGGTAACTACTGAAAAGAGACCTGTCATGTCTAAACTCGCTGAGTTCCGCCAACTCGAAAAACACCTAGCAGAGCAGCTTCATGCCCTCGAAGCTCTGAAGGGTGATGTTGGCCTCAAGCAGGAAATCGAATTCGAAACGAAATTGCGCGCTTTGCTCGCCGAATACGGTTACAGCCTGCCGAACGTGATCAACCTGCTTGATCCGAAGTCTGGTCGTCGCGCTCCAGCCCTCGAGTCCAAGTCCGGCAGCCGTAAGCCACGCCAAGTTAAGGTCTACAAAAATCCTCACACAGGCGAAGTCGTAGAGACCAAGGGCGGCAATCACAAGACGCTGAAAGAGTGGAAGGCTGAGCACGGTTCGGCGACAGTCGAGTCCTGGCTGACCAAGTGATTTCGGTTTGAGTACAAAAAAGGCCCGTAAGGCCTTTTTTGTTATCGATTTTTATTGAGTTAAAGGACGAATCTGAAGCTTTATTCAGCTTATAGGGTCGGCGTGTTCTTCCCGTTAATTTTGCAAGATATGTGAACTTTCGTCATACGAGAATTTCCATTGCTTGAGATTAAAGCCACCTAGCTAATAGCCGGGAATCGGCTGTTGCAACCTCAAGACAGGAAGTTGAACGTGAAGACCTTGACCCCCAAGATCTCCCTGCGGCGCGCCGTTACCGGCCCAATGCTTTTTCTCTTTATTCTCGGCGATGTTCTCGGGGCGGGCGTTTACGCGCTCGCCGGGACAATCGCGGGGGAGGTAGGAGGCGCAATATGGGTGCCTCTGCTCATCGCTCTGTTTTTCGCGATGCTTACTGCAGGTTCCTACGCAGAGTTGGTGACAAAATATCCTCACGCGGGCGCCGCTTCGGTTTTCGCAGAGAAGGCGTTCCGGTCTCCGCTCATTTCGTTTCTCGTTGGCTTTTGCATGCTATCGGCAGCTGTCACGAGCGCGGCGGGTTTATCGCTGGCGTTTGCGGGTGACTACCTAGCGGCGTTCATCCATGTACCGCCTCACATCGCGGCCTTACTGTTCCTTCTCGTTATCGCGCTACTAAATGCCAGGGGAATTAAAGAGTCCATGGGAGCCAACCTGGTGATGACAGTCATTGAGCTGACAGGTCTTCTTTTGGTCGTCGTTGCCGCTGCTTGGTATTTCCGTACGGGCGAAGCGAATTTGGGTCGCAGTCTGGAGTTCAAGCCGGGGATCAGCCCGATGTTAGCCGTTTTGGGTGCGGCATTGATCGCCTTCTATTCTTTTGTAGGATTCGAAACATCCGCCAATCTCGCGGAAGAAATTCGAGACGTACGAAAAGTTTATCCGCGCGCATTATTTGCCGCATTGCTAACCGCCGGAGTCGTGTACATGGCTGTCGGTGTCGCGGCATCTTCCGTACTGCCCATGGAAAAACTTGTGGCGACCTCGGCTCCTCTTCTTGAAGTGGTTCGGGCGTCAGGTTTAAACATTCCGCCTCGCGTCTTCGCCTTCATTGCGTTGATCGCGGTAGCCAACGGCGCATTGTTAACCATGATAATGGCGAGTCGCCTTACTTATGACATGGCCTGTCTAGGACTTTTGCCGACCGCCTTGAGCAAGGTGCTGCCTCGGCGACGCACCCCTTGGATCGCGGTCATCGCTACCACCCTTGTAGCAATCGCACTCACGCTGACGGGAACGCTAGCTACATTGGCCGAAACCGTCGTCCTGCTCCTGCTTTTTGTATTTCTCAGCACTAATTTGTCTGTGTTAATCCTGCGCCGTGACCAGGTTGCGGAAAATCACTTTCGGGTGCCGACGTGGGTTCCGGTACTTGCTATTGTCTCGTGCCTGGTACTGCTCAGTCAGCAAAGTTTGGAAACATGGATGCGGGGAGGGGTCTTGATCCTGATAGGCATGCTGCTTTTTGTCTGTTCAAGAGTGGCACTGCCGGCGCCAGTGGAGCCTAGCTGATCTTGTAAGCGCTTCCCCTGTCTATCGCAGCGTAAAACTTGTCGAAGTCATAGGAGTGCCGGGTGGGCGCAGTTGTATCAGGTGCGTCCAATGCCTCGGAACGTCGATTCTGAGGAACACTGGAACACCACCCGATCAATCGTCTGGCATGGCTGCATGCGTGAACGTCGCCGCGAGCTGGAAGCACACCAACTCAATCCGCGTGCTTACAAATTGCTCACGGACGGGAAGCAACCTCGTCTAGGTGCAGCAGCAGTGCCAGAGGATCCTCGTAGACGCGGAGTGCACCAGCACGTTCCAGCTCTCCTGTATCGTAACCACCAGAAAGCAGGCCTATACCGGTGGCCTTACAGCGGCGTGCGGCAAGCATGTCCCAGATGGCGTCGCCGATCACCAAGCAATCTTCGATGTGTACATTGAGTTTGCTTGCAGCGGCGAGGAAAAGGTCTGGATCAGGCTTGCCGTACTTGACGTCATCACGGGTGATGAGATTTAGCTCCGCGATATCTAAACCTAAAGCCTTCAGATTTATTGCCGCCGTGTCCATGCCACCGCTGGTCGCAATACACCACTTGAGCTGATCGCGGTTTAGAGTATCGAGAAGCTCTACAGCGCCAGGGAGAGCGGTTATCTGGCCTTGCAGATCCTTGTAGGCTTTATCATGTATATCGCTGAGTCTTTTAGCCTGGTCGGGTTTGATCTCCAGGCCGGTCTCACGGGCTAACATCTTGAGCATCAGCCCGCCGCTCATACCGATTTTTCTGTGTATTCGCCACATGGCCAACGGTATGTCTTCTGAATCGAGCGCGGCTTTCCACGAAAAGACATTCTGGTAAACGCTATCAGTCAACGTGCCATCGAGATCAAATATGAATGAGGTTTGCTGGCGCATGCGTGGCACCTCCCTAGAGTAAAAGTTCAAGCGTTCGCTGACCAACTTGGTCTATCGATAGAAGCCGTGAGTTCGCAACAGTTCAGGATATTTAAAGCGCATTTATGCGTGCCCGATGCGCACAACCGCGACTGGGATAGCCCGAATAAATAATTTTGACGCGATGTAATATTTTGAAACATTTGAGGCTGCGCGGTCGTCAACAGGTTTCAGCCCTCTAAGAATTCCTAATGAAAACCCCGCGTCCGTCCGCACGACTTGAAACACTTGCCCAGCTTAGAAATTTGAAGATGGCTCGATCTGCTCACGCCTATGTGCGAGGGAGCACTATTCAGTTTTATGAATGGCTACATAGTCAGTCGGGGAGGCGTCTCCCTAGTGGGCCGCCCGTTTGGATTTGTGGGGATTGTCACGCTGGAAACCTTGGGCCGACTGGTGATTTGAAGGGCCGGATTGATATCCATATTCGCGATCTAGATCAGACCGTTATTGGCAATCCTGCACACGACCTGGTCAGGCTAGCTTTGTCATTAGCAACGGCAGCCCGTGGGTCTGATCTGCCTGGCGTCGCGACTGCTCGAATGCTTGAAGAAATGATGCGTGGGTATGAGCAAGCGTTCGTAGACGACGTAGATACAGAGCCACCTAGACCTGCTCAGGTTAAAGCTGGTATGCGTAACGCGGTGCAAAGGACGTGGAAGCACTTAGCAAAAGAGCGCATTGAGGACACTCGTCCCACCATTCCCTTGGGTAAGCATTTTTGGTCTCTTTCCCGAGCTGAGCGTGATGCTCTAAAAGCACTTTGCGCCACCTCTGAAATCCATACCCTGGTTACCTCACTCAAAGGGCGGTCGAAAGATGACCCTGTCGAAATGCTCGACTCTGCATATTGGGTAAAAGGTTGCAGCTCGCTGGGCTTAAAGCGGTACGCAGTGCTGTTAGGTGTGGGTGATGAAAACGATCAAGAATTTTGCTTGCTAGATATAAAAGAGGCAATCAGTGCAGCAGCTCCTCGGGCGGCCAGAGCTGGGATGCCAAGAGATAATGGTAAGCGAGTCGTCGAGGGCGCTCGTTTTCTTTCGCCCGGCTTGGGAAATCGGATGCTGGCGACACGTGTGTTAGATCATGGATTTTTCATTCGCGAGCTGCTCCCTCAAGACATGAAGCTGGAACTGGATCAGTTGAGCCAACAAGATGCAATGCTTGCTGCCGGTTACCTGGCGAGAGTGGTTGGAATTGCTCACGCAAGGCAGATGGACAAGGCTACCCGATCTTCTTGGATTGGCGACCTGCAAGCTTGCCGATCAAAGACGCTCGATGCACCTTCTTGGCTTTGGTCGAGCGTTGTTCAGTTGGTCGGAAGTCATGAGAAAGGTTACTTGGAGCATTGTCGTCGTTATGCGCTTGAACATTAATTGAAGTGTCGGGCGCGGTAAGTCTTTGCAAAATCGCACGTGTCGCGTCAAATCGATGTGGCAGAACCTGGCTAGGGGCTCGCCCTCAATAACAGACCTTCACAGCGCTGATCTTTCGACTTTTTTGCGCCCGGGTAACGGTTCGCCGCGCGTTGCCCCCACTACGTCTACGCCGCTACCTCTTTTTCGAAGTCGTAAACAAGATCATTACTGTTCATCTCGCTTTCGTCCCTTGGTCGTCACTAAAAATGTCGTGGAAATGGATCTCGACATTTCTGTGAGAGATACCGCAAATTCCTCAACACAGTCGTACTGAACTCATCCGCACCGGCACTGATTTAGCCGCAGGCACCTTGCTGCGCTCGGCATGGTGCCAGAGAGGTACGAGCGAATTACATTCTGGATAGTAAGCAGCGGCACAACCTTCTGGAATGTCATAGGCAACGATTTCGAATGGCCCTACTTGACGCTTCACTTCAGGTTCAACAGCCGTAGTGATCAACACCCGTTCCCCGACTTCAAATCCCAGCCGAACGATATCGTTGAGGTGCATGAAAACCACCTCACGCGTACCGCTGATACCGCGAAAGCGATCCTCGTATCCGTAAATGGTGGTGTTGAACTGGTCGTTGCTGCGTAACGTCATCAGTTGCAGGACATCGCGCGGCGTGACGTCGGGCGTTGTGTCGTCATCTTCGTTGAGCGTGGCTGGGGTGATGAACTGAGCCTTACCACTTTTGGTCGACCACACCCGCCTTGCGGCAGCGATGGGTCGATGAAATCCACCTGGTTCCGCCATGCGAGACTCCATGTCATGGAAGATTTCCGGGTAAATAATACCGATGGCCGTCCTGATCTTTGAGTAGTCATCGCCCCACGCCTGCCAATCGATTGAATGACCAGGGGAAAGAGTGGCCAGCGCCAGCCCAGCGACGATACTGGTTTCTGCTCTTAGGTTTGGGCCAACCGGCTCGGCACTGCCACGCCAGCCGTGGATGCAGCCGGTGCTGTCCTCGGTGGTATAGGTTTGCTCCGTCCCATTTTTCCGGTCTATCTCAATGCGTCCCAGGCACGGCAAAAGCCAGGTGTTGTTTGCTGGAATTAAGTGAGTGCGATTAAGTTTAGTTGCGATCTGCACGTTCAGTTCCAACGTCTGCCAAGCGGGTTCCATTCGTGCCGTGTCGGGAATAGCTCGCAGAAAATTGCCACCCAAGCCAATGAAGCCTCGTACTTGACCGGCCAGGATGCCTTCACAGGCGTCGACAGTGCACAGTCCCAATTGCTGCGGCACCTTGAAACCGAAATGCTGCTCGATCAACTCGGTGGGCACTTTCTTCGGGTCTTCGGTAACACCTACGGTGCGCTGCCCTTGGACGTTAGAGTGGCCCCTTACCGGGCAAACACCGGCACCGGGCTTCCCAATGTTTCCGCGCATCAGCAATAGATTTACCACCATTTGCACGTTCTCCACGCCGTGCCGATGCTGGGTCAAGCCCATTCCGTAAATCATCATCACCCGTTTGCTACGTGCATAAGTGGTGGCCGCCGCTTCAAGTGCGCCGCGAGTCAAACCAGATTTACGTTCGATGTGCTGCCAATGATGAGTGCGAACTGATGTCGCAAAAGCCTCGAAACCTTCGGTGTGCCTGGCAATGAAGTCGTTATCGAGAATTGAATTGCCGCCATCTCGTTGCGCGTCATCGTCAAGTTCTAGCAATGCCTTTGCAATGCCGATCATAGCTGCGGTGTCACCACCGATGGCGACCTGGTGATACTGGGTACTGATGACAGTAGATTCTGGCGTCAGCATCTCTGTGGGTGACTGCGGGTTAACGAAGCGCTCTAACCCTCGTTCACGTAACGGGTTGAAGGTGATAATGGGGACGTTACGTTTGCGCACGTCCTGCAACTGATGAAGCATCCTCGGAGCGTTGCTGCCGACGTTCTGGCCAAAGAAAAATAGGCAGTCGGTGTGGTTGAAGTCATCCAGCGTGACCGTACCGACCGGCACACCGATGCTTTCTTGCAAACCCACAGACGTGCTTTCGTGGCACATATTCGAGCTGTCGGGCAGGTTGTTGGTGCCATAAGCCCTGGCGAATAACTGGTACATGAACGAGGTTTCCAGGGAGGCACGGCCCGAGGCATAAAACACCACACTGTCGGGCTCGATGGTTTTCAGCTTCGCACCAATATCGCAGTACGCTTCTTCCCACGTAGTTTCCCGATACCGATCACTCGTCGAGTCGTATCGCATTGGGTGGGTGAGCCGACCTTGTTGCTCCAGATCATAATCCTGCCATTGCCGAAGCTCGCTCAAGGTGTGGTTGGCAAAAAAGGCAGGGTCGGTTTTTTTCGATGTCAGTTCCCAGGCAGTTGCCTTGGCACCGTTCTCGCAAAACTCCAATGCGTGGGGGTGTCCTGGCTTAGCCCAAGCACAACTGACGCAGGCGAAACCATCCGGCTTGTTCTGCTTTAGAAGGGCTTTGGGAGCCTTGGAAAATGCTTGCTCACGCCAAAGTATTTTCATCACGGAGTTAGCGGATCCCCACCCACCACTTGCATGTGTATAGGGCTTGAAATGGACTTTAGGATGAATGAGCATTGGCGGCTCCGGAAAGCTTATCGGGCGGACGTTGATATAGTTAGGACGAATGTCCGCAAGGAATGGTTCGGTGGATGTGAGGGGTATTAATCCATTCAGCTTGAGAGTGTTGGATGTGTGGGATGTCCCGACTGATATGTTCACTTGAGACAACCGATTGGCCCGCTCTTTCGGGCTGTCGCCAGGCCAATGTCGTGAAGGGTTACCGCTGGAGTCGGTCACCTTATCTGTTCATCCAGAAGATGCGCTGAGATTTGAACAAGCCATTGCCGAAGCAATAAGACGTGGCGGCGCCTATCTAACTTGCCCTAAGCGTCAATCACATTTACAGAGCGAGCTGAACCACTCAGCATAAGGGGAGTTAGCGACCCGGAATCTATTGAAATCAGGACTGCCATCCTCCCACCAAACAGGGCCCCGCTCACCAAGCGCTACTTTGGCCAATTGTACTTTTTCCCGAGCGCGCCTCATCTGCGATTCGTCTTCCGAATCCTTTGCCTTCTTCACCTCGCGTCGAGCTGCCATGAGCGCATCGACGAGACGCTGGCGCTCGTCCTCTTCCAATGATGGGTTAGAACAGCGCCACAGCTGTCCTTGGACAACGAAGTAACGACCGTCAGGGGTCACTGGATGCATTCCTCCTCTCCGATCTTTCAAAGGGCGCTTCTCCAGAGAATTAACGAAGGACGACTACCTCAGCTTTCGGGTAGGAAGGCGCTTAGCTTGTTTGACCCCAAACAGTATTCCCAGTATCAGCGCAGCGCCCGCCGCCAGGAGTATTGGGTAGGGATGTTTACCTGACATCCAGACGCCCCTGCTCCGTGTTGTTCGCTTGTCTGAGCATGTCGTTCTCCTGATGCCGGTGGAGTGAGACTGATCGGAATGTCAGAGGGATCGATCTCTGCTTCGTACGGCATTTCGTTTAACGGCAAACGCGCACCGTCTGCGAGAATCAGGGTGAGGTCTTCTACAGTGCCGGCGAGTCGATTGGGAAAAACCGGCTCACCCTTGGGGTCAAGCTCATCGTAATAAAACTGCTGACCTTCGAGCCAACCTATGGCTGTCATCAATTCGGGGCCAAGGTAATATTTCCCGTCGAGGAAGAAGCCTGGGAAATGTCGTGTGTGTTCGAGGCTTTCTACGATGTAACGCTCGCCTGCCTTCATACCGGTTGCTGGGTCAATCATGATGAAGCCCTCAGATTTGCTGGTGTTGCGATAGAGGATGGGGTGTGGCGCAACGTTCCATCGAGTTGACTGAAAGGCTGAATGGAAGGACGGCGACGGTCAGTAAGCCAATAAATCGAACACTCGAAATGCGAACCCTCTCCAAGCTACATGCCCCCACCATTGAGGGTATTTAGAGGTATGTATGAATCACGATCCTAAGCTTCAAGGCGGTATGGGTGAAGACGACCTAATATCCACGTCACCTGATCCATTGAGTCCTGGACGTACTGAGGTGACCCAATGAAGGAGGAGGGGATTGACGAGCTGCCGAATAACGAAGGAGAACGTCCGCTTGATGATGACGACTTCGGGCTAGACCCTGAGCGTGTGCGGGAGGAGACGGATCATGCGGTGATGGATAAGCATCGGGATCCACGCTGACCGTTTATCAGTACGCGTCCTTTTGGACTAGCCAGGGTAGCTGTGAGAGATAAAGATTAACCCCGAAGAGCTAGAGAGTGGAGCGCATGCATCACAAAAGGCTCGGCCATCTTTTTCTTAGACAAAAAAAAGACCCGCGATGGGGACACGGGTCGGGAAACACAAAAGGAGCTGTCACAACCGTACACCTACACATGTGAAATTATCGTGATGGGAGTAGCACGGTTGGTTCGGTGGAGAAATCAGATAGCGTTGCCGCATACGTTGTCCGCAAGTGGCCCGCAAGCTGGTCTTCCAACTTTGGGAGGACTGCTTCTTTCGCGGGCCAATCGGCTGCGAGGCTAGAGGCTTCCGCCGTATGAGAAAGCTTTTGATGCAGATATGCGATCTGCTCTCCCACAAAATGAGCCGAGTAAGCAGCGGTTGAGATAAATCCCGCAAGTCCGAGACCGGCAATCATCCTAAAGACAGACATGGCACTTCCTTAACAGGCTACGTCGGGTGAGGCCATAGTGCGTCCATTGGAAGGAACGAGCAAGATTCATGGGGACGTTAGGGACTGGCTAATGGAGGACGGACAGGATGTCCTTTACGCTTAAGATTGACGTAGGCGCATGATGGCATCAGTGATGCCTTGGGCATTCTTGTCCAGCGTCTCCATCGCCCCGATTTCATTAGCGGCTATGTTTTCTAATCCGCTCTCAAGGAGCCACTTTGTCACTTCTTCAATGGCTGCGCATATTGCGTGCTGGTTGTGCAGCAGCAGTGTGAGAGCGTCTGCGGTGGCTATATTCGCTTCCGAGCTATCTGGCATCGGTATCTTCCTTGATGATCTGGTTCGTAGATCGTAGATGATATGTCGCCTGTCCCGAGCTCTTCCTGAATCAACCCGCATGGCGGATGGCCTATCCGTTCTGGAACGACCTAGGGTATCAAGCTCATCTCGCGTAGTTTGTCGAACATGTCGAAAAATGCTTGATCACTCGCCTGGTAGGCAGTGAAGCCCATGGCTAGGCTTTTCGACATGTCTGTGAGAACTTCGATTGGTCGACCAAGATCTGCATCGGTGTGCCATGGGGACACTAGGCGACTAATATCAGATTCTTTCGAACCGTGTTCCGCGACTATTTGCGTCCATATGGCTTGGTCGTCAGCCATCTGCTTCTCAAGGGGTGAGAGTGAAGCAGGATAATCGGCAGCAGGCATGTCGAAGTAATCGGCAATTCGGCTCCACATCTACTTCCAACGAAATACATCGCCATTAATAACATTGAATGCCTGATTAGCCGCAGCAGGCGTAGTGGCCGCCCACAGTTGTTGTTTCGCCAACTGCCGGGCATCCGTCATATCGGTAAGGCTGTCCCACTGCACTCTTGATCCGGGAAATACAAAAGGGCATCGGTTTATTTGCAAATCGAGGCATAGACGGCGAGGGTGGTTGCCATATTCATCGAATTGCCTGCGGCGACTCCGGTGACGGTATGCGGGCGATGAACGCTCCAAATGAAGCCGTCCTTTTCAGCAGCAGCGAAGAGTTCGTCCTCCTGGGCGTAATAGAAATTCTCGACATCCAAACGACCCTGCTCCTCATGGAACGGTGTTTGCGAAAGGCTACCTTTACCATACGCTCCGAATGGGCCGAGGTAGCGTCTCAGCCCAGTAACCAGTGCTACGTGCTCAACGCTCTTGGCTCGGCAAATGGCGGCGAGCACGTTGCGTACCATGGCTGCATTAACACGAATGTTCTCGGCCACCGTGGCTTGCCGTGACCATGTGGCAATGAACCTGAAGCGAGTCACATCACCGGTGAGTTGCTCGTGTTGGATGGAGGCGTCCTCTACGGTCATGCCGGCATCCAGCGCTCGAGCGCGATTCTCCACTTTTTTTAAGGTTTGCTTCGCTTCATTGCACGAAAAATTCTTGATTCTGCTTGTCGATGGCTTTCCATTGGAGCAGTCCATAGGTCATCGCGCCGATGATGGCTAGGGTGAGAGTAACAATCAGGAACCGCTTCATAATCATGCTCGAATGTCCGCGAGATTTTGATGGAAGTTACTTCATCTCATTCGAAGAAATTAAAGCGTTGCAGTGCCATCAGTTAAAATGCGGTCAACTTCTATCACCGACGTTTCAGCTAGGAGGCCGGGTGATTGACTGTATAGCCAGGAGCAGAGGAAACGAGTTCGAGGTCTTGTCGTAGTCCTTCAACAAGACCTGCGATGGCAAGCCCGTTACACAGTTGAGCTAAAGAGATACCAGTGACAACAAGAATTTCTTGATTCGAAGTGTCGTGGAAAAATCGTACCGTCAGAGCGGTTCCCGAATCGATTGTGCATTCGCAACGAGTGGGCAGAAAACTTTGTTCTATCAAGTGACGGATTTCTAAAGTAGATAGCATGTGGCTTGTCTCGACGGGAGCCAGCCAAATGACTTTTGTCTAAAGAGTAATGAGAAGCGCCGCGAAGGTATGCTCTTGATAGGGCATTAACCTAATTCATTGGCCAGGGGCTCACCAATGAGTGTATACCCGTGCTCTCAGTTGCTTTAGATCCTTTCGGTCTTGGATTCGTGGGCTACCCCGCTTGAGCGCGGCGCTTTTCAAGACGACTGGTCAATTTGACCTTGGAATCGGTGGTGAAAGTCGCGTTCACCACTCGTCAATTCAGCTGCACTCTGGCGCCGGCCGTATCTCCAAAGAGTCTCATGACCTTGCATTGGAGGCATCTATGAAAACTCATTTACCGACTCCGGACACTCCCATAGAGGATCAGAGCAACCCCAATGATGACGGCTGCGTGCTAGGCACGGCTGGTCGTAATGACCCGAATGACACTACCGACTGGGACAAGAAAGGAAAGTTGCCAGGCCGTCGCCAAGGGTCAAATGACGCTCGGGGATTACCAGGTTACCCACACGCCCTTGAAGATGAACTTGGCATTGAAACGCCTGAACAGGACAGCGACAAGGTTAGCTGAGTTGCACTCCCGTTCCAGCAGCGACTCTATGCATCGGTGAAAGACGAGGATCTTAATGACAACGACAGTCAGCGATTTTCTGGTTGAACGACTCAGCCAATGGGGCGTAACGCGGATTTTTGGTTATCCGGGTGACGGTATCAATGGGGTTTTTGGTGCGCTAAGTCGTGGCCAAGGAAAGATCGAGTTCGTTCAGGCCCGGCACGAAGAAATGGCAGCGTTCATGGCCTCCGCTCACGCCAAGTTCACGGGAGAGCTGGGCGTATGCATTGCGACCTCTGGCCCCGGCGCTTCCCATTTGATCACCGGTCTTTACGATGCGCGAATGGATCATATGCCGGTGTTGGCCATCGTTGGTCAGCAAGCACGTGCAGCGCTTGGCGGACACTATCAGCAAGAGCTGGATTTGCTGTCGATGTTCAAGGATGTCGCCGGTGCTTTCGTGCAACAAGCCTCGACGCCGTCGCAAGTTCGTCACTTGGTTGACCGGGCAGTGCGTACTGCGATTGGCGAGCGTAGGGTGACTGCACTGATCCTACCCAACGACTTGCAGGAAGCCGAGTACAAAGCGCCCGGAAGGGAACACGGTACCGTTCACTCAGGGGTCGGTTATAGCAAGCCGAGGGTCGTTCCGTATGAGTCGGATCTACAACGAGCGGCGGATGTAATGAATGCCGGCGAGAAGGTCGCCATCTTGGTGGGCGCTGGTGCGTTGGCTGCGACCGATCAAGTCATTGCCGTTGCCGAGAAGCTCGGTGCCGGCGCGGCCAAGGCCTTGCTCGGTAAAGCGGTTCTGCCTGACGATTTACCGTGGGTCACCGGCAGCATTGGCTTGCTCGGTACCGAGACAAGCTACAAGTTGATGACCGAGTGCGACACCTTGCTGATGATCGGGTCAGGCTTCCCTTATTCCGAATTTCTGCCTAAAGAAGGCCAGGCGCGCGGGGTTCAGATTGATCTTCAACCGGAAATGCTGAGCTTGCGCTATCCGATGGAGGTGAATCTGGTGGGCGATGCGGCCGAAACTCTGGCGGCGCTGCTGCCATTGCTGGAGCACAAGACCTCACGCAAGTGGCGTAAAAAGGTGGAAAGCTGGCACGCCACATGGGAGAAAACGTTGGAAAAACGCGCCTTGGCCAAGGCTAATCCGATCAACCCGCAACGGGTGGTTTACGAACTCTCACCGCGCCTTCCTGAGCACGCCATCATCACCAGTGACTCAGGGTCGTGCGCCAACTGGTTCGCACGCGACTTGAAGATTCGGAGCGGCATGATGTGTTCGCTCTCCGGTGGCCTGGCATCCATGGGCGCCGCTGTGCCGTATGCGATTGCGGCGAAATTCGCTCACCCGCAACGTACCGTGGTTGCCCTGGTGGGGGATGGTGCGATGCAGATGAACAACATGGCTGAGTTGATTACCGTCGCCAAATATTGGCGGCAATGGAAAAGCCCGAAATGGATTTGTGCTGTCTTCAATAATGAAGACCTCAATCAGGTCACCTGGGAGCAAAGGGTCATGGAGGGTGATCCCAAATTCGAAGCCTCGCAAAACATTCCCGACGTACCCTATCACCTGTTCGCCATTTCCATCGGGCTGAAGGGCATTTTTGTAGATCGCGAAGAGGACGTTGCCGACGCCTGGGAAAAAGCATTGGCTTCAGATACTCCCGTGCTGATCGAATTCAAGACTGACCCGGATGTGCCGCCACTCCCGCCGCATATCAAACTGGAACAGGCGAAGAAATTTGCCTCGACCTTGTTGCAAGGCGATCCGGATGAAGCTGGCGTCATTGTGCAAACCGCTAAGCAGATTCTTGGAGCTGTATTGCCTGGAGGTTCCAAAAAGTAAGTAGCACTCCAACTGTCAGAGGCGCCTGCAGCGCCTCTGACAATACCCGCCGTGCAGTTCCGCGACTCTAACTATTCGCTTTCGTAGAGATCACGTTCTCGCCGTCCATGACGATAAAGCGCAAACAATGCTCCGCCGATCAACAGCGTTGCTCCGACTGCCAGTACAACGGAAGGTCTCTGCCTGGCTGCGCGCCAACCTGACTTCGGAATCATTGGGACTGCCGCGTGTCAACAGACAAATACTGCATCGGACACGTGCCATGCCTATTCCCGCCTGTACTTTTGGCTACCTCGGTTGCCTGTGCTTGCTACTACCAACAGCTCTATGTTGGATAATGGTGAGTGGACAGCATGGACGCGGTTGATTCGGCGTTGATGGCGGCGCGTGCCCAGTTCGCGATCACCATCAGTTTTCATATTGTGCTGGCGGCACTGACCATCGGGCTGGCCAGTTTTTTGATGGTGCTCGAAGCGCTGTGGCTGTGGCGAAGACGAAAGGTCTACCTGGACGTCTACCGTTACTGGCTAAAAGTATTTGCCCTCAACGTGGCGGTGGGCACCGCCTCAGGTTTGATACTGGAATATCAGTTCGGGCTCAATTGGTCGCGGCTTTCGACTCAGGCGGGAGATATCCTCGGCCCATTGATGTTCTACGAGGTGCTGGCCGCATTTTTCCTGGAAGCAGGCTTCCTTGGCATCATGCTCTTCGGGCGAAAGAAGGTAGGCCCTCGTCTGCATTTCTTCGCCACCTGTGCGGTGGCCCTCGGATCGCTGATCAGCGCCTTCTGGATCCTGTCGGCCAATTCCTGGATGCAGACACCCGCCGGTTACGCCATTGGCTCCGATGGCCGCTTCATTGCCGAGGATTGGTGGGCGATCATCTTCAATCCGTCGTTCCCTTATCGGCTGGTGCACATGACGTTGGCGGCGTTGCTCGGCACCGCCACACTGGTGGCCGGTGTCAGCGCCTGGCAACTGTTGCAGGCGCCGAAGAGTTCGCGGGCACGTCTTCAATATTCCATGGCGTTGTGGACAATCGTCATGCTCACACCTGTCCAGATCGTGGTGGGAGACCTGCATGGCCAGCACAGTCTCAAAGTCCAGCCGCAGAAGGTCGCTGCCATCGAAGGCTCCTGGACTCGCCCGCCCGAAGGTGCAGGTGAGCCTTTACGCTTGTTCGCACTGCCAGACATGGCCGAGCGGCGCAATCATTGGGAAGTGGCGATTCCGCGCATCGGTTCGCTGTACTTGACGCATGACCTGAGTGGCACCATCGCCGCGTTGGATGAGTTCCCGCCCCAGGACATCCCGCCGGTGCCAGCGGTGTTCTTCGCTTTTCGCATCATGGTCGGTCTGGGCGTATTGATGTTCGTGCAGGGTCTGAGCAGTTTGGTATTGCGATGGCGACAAAGTCTGTACGCTGCGCGTTGGATGCTGCGCGGGTGTGTGCTCATGGCGCCGGCTGGATTGGTGGCGATGCTCAGTGGCTGGGTGGTGACCGAGGTGGGCCGCCAACCCTTCACGGTCTACGGTTTGCTGCGCACGGCTGACAGTCTGTCTTCGGTGTCTCGTGAGCAGGTCGTAGGGTCAACGTGGACAATCCTGTCGTTTTATCTGGTGATCTTCGGTGTGGGTCTCTGGGTGCTGTTGCGCCTCTTACGGGAGCCACCTCACGAAGACGAGCCCGGGCCCCAACCCACTTTGGCTGACGAAACGGGTAAATACTGAGGTTAAACATCGATGATGGACAATGACTGGGTAACGCTATTGTCCGCTGCCGCGCTGGGATTTTCGGTCTTGAACTACGTGCTGTTGGATGGCACTGATCTTGGCGTGGGCGTGCTGATGGGTCTTACTCGTTGCAGTCAGCATCGACGTGCCATGGCGGTGACCATCCTTCCGATTTGGGACGCTAACGAAACGTGGCTCGTGCTCGGTGGCGGCGGGCTGCTGGCGTTGTTTCCGCTGGCTTACGCCGTCCTGCTGCCGGCGCTTTATTTGCCATTTATCGCGATGTTTCTGTCGTTGATTCTTCGCGCGGTAGCGCTGGAATTTCGCGATTACTCAAAAAGCTATCGTATGAAGCGCATGGTCGATGGCTTGCTGCTGATCGGTTCACTGCTAGCCGGGACAACTCAGGGGATTGTATTGGGAACGCTTGTACAAGGCGTGCCGAATCAGGACGGGCAGTACAGCGGGAACGGCTGGGAATGGTCGGGCCTGTTTCCGCTGTATTGTGGCGCCGTGCTCGTAGTGGGATATATGTGGTTGGGCGCCTGCTGGCTGTATTGGCGCACTGTAGATGATCTGCAACGTCGATCAGGGCGACAGGCGAGGGTGCTGGCCATCGTAACCATGGTGCTTTTGGCCGTGTTGGTGGTCTGGACAGCGACGCTTGACGCTCGATATGCGCAGCGACTTTCCAATCCACTGGTCTGGCTGCCAGCCGCGATATTGCTCACTGCACTGCTGATCAGCTTCACCATGAGCTTTCGAAGCCGCCGGCACTATCTGCCATTATTCGCCGCACTGGGGATCTTCATCTTGGCGTTCACCTTGATGATCGCAGCGCTCTTCCCGTTGATTGTCCCGCCTAACCTGACCTTGCAAGCGGCCGCCTCCAGTCCCACCAGTCAGATGTTTATGTTGGTCGGTTTCGCCGTGCTGATTCCGGTGACGCTCATCTACAACACCTACGGTTTCAGAGTCTTTAGCGGAAAGGTTCGCGCCGTTCGTGATTGACTTCTCAACGCTGGCCAGCCCAATACCGGTGTACGGCGCCTTGCGAGCCTTGCACCGGATCCTGGTCGGGAAACGGCAGCGTGTCGATGCTCGCCAGTTGGGCTCTGGTTGGCGCCTCGCGGCAGATATCTGCATGTTGCCCTGGCGGATAAGCACCGACGACCAGAAAGTCTTCGCTTGAGTCTAAATTGCAATGGCCAGTGCCGGCAGGCAGTAGCAAAACGTCGCCTGGACTGACTTCAAGTACATGACCATCCGGGCCACCCAGCATCAACCGAGCCCGACCACTTGCGACGCCAAGTACTTCATGACCTTCAGTATGGTAATGGTGGTAGCTGTAAATTCCATATCGCCATTGTGGTGGTCAGCCATTGGCAATGAAAATTCGCTCGAACAGTGCAGCCGGATCGTCGCCCTGAACTGCAATCGCGGTTGGGTAAAAGAGTATCGGCAGGTGCGGGTTGTTGGGAACCCATTGGTTGCGTTCAAACATCAGGGTTTGAACGGTAGCTGTCTCAGTTCGCGGTTTTTTCATTTAAGGATCTCCGAAACCTAGATGCGGCGATGGATTTTCATGTACCGATTTGCAACTCCAAATCAGCATTTTCCAGTCGGCGGGCGTGAGCCACCGTGCCGTTCAAGCGCTCTCCTGTAGAAAGAATAATGGTCAAGGAGTGTGCTTTGTGTAGGTCGTCTGGCACCGGCGACATAACCTGTACCTGAAAGGCACCTGGCGTGATGGGCGTGATGAGTACGTCGCATTCAATAGTTTTAGCGATGGGGCCGAAGAGGGTGTCGTTTAAGTAATTCAAACGTGCGCGGTCGGTCATGGATATTTCCTATAACGCCAGGGATTCAAAGCTTAATTTCTATCCGCTTCTATGTGCTAGACGGTAGCCATGACAGAAGAGTTCAACGCCAAGGGCTGACGGCTCCTTGCGATAGAAGGCCGTGTACCAAGGCGGATGAACCTCTCAATAGCCAATTTTGGTATCTGCACTCGAACTAAAAATTGACCATTAGGTCAAGATTATAAGTGGTGCCTACGGAGGATCAACAATGCGTATCTACAAGATTGATCACCTGTTCGATGGCGAACGCTGCACGCATTAATTTGAGCTCAAGCAGCCTCATTTACCCGCTCATGAGGCGGCTATGCTGCGGTTTGGAGATGGCGAGAACAGCTTGTTCATTCCCACTGCGGACGCGACTCCGAGGGAGATTTTGGAGCAGGCTGAACTGGTAGGGCTGGCACAGATTATGGTTGTCGATCCACAAAGTTAAGGTCAGGTTTAGAAAAAGGTTGCTCGTCTCTACCGACCTGAGCGATTGCCTTTAGCCGATTGCTAGAGGAGCGTAGAGGCCAACCAATGACAAGGTCGCTAACTGCCCGATGCTAGAGGAATGATCATGGACAACTGCCACATAAAAAAAAGGGGAGTTTTGGATACTGGTCAAAGAGGGCGCACAGCGCCCGTCTAAATCGGCGAATACCGAATCGGAAATCACCGCAATCGCCGGTGACTTTCTTCAAGGCAAAACCGCATCCCCAAAAGATTCATAAAGAGGACGGAACGTTGCAGGAAGAGAGACCGGCTCCTCGTTCTGCAGACCCCCGAAATTCCAAGGGTTAAAGGTGAAATTCGGCGATCAATCAATTTGATCGGCGACAGTCGACCGTGCCAAACAATGAAATTTACTGTTTTGGATGGTTGACTTGATCCGGGCTCGCTTGGATTGGTGAAATTGTCACCTGGGTGTGGTCGCTCTGAATCGGTTCAAAATTTATCTGATCCGATTCGCCCAAGGAGCTGTATTGCTCCCGCAGTTTTCTAAGGTCGCGCGAACCCATTTTTTCAAGGCTCAAGGTGGCATTTTGCGCATCCTTGGTGGCTCGTATCAGCTCGTCAATTTTCAAATGCAGAATGTCGTTGTCACGGTTTTGAGTATTCTGAATCAGGAACACCATTAGAAACGTAATGATCGTTGTCGACGTATTGATGATGAGCTGCCAGGTGTCGTTGTAATGAAAGTACGGCCCCGTCAGTCCCCAGACGACAATTAACGCCACAGCCACGAGAAAGGTTTTTGAGCTGCCAGCCCGATTGGACAATGCTTGGCAGAAAATTGAAAATTTCATGATTGCAAACTCTAGATTTGTGTCTCGGGTAGACCACATCGATAACTGAAATACTTTCTTACAATTTAACCCGTTCGTCGGATCAAGAACCTGCGCATTTTCCCACGACCTAAACATCCTTTGTATGAACTCTCAGCGAACGCCTCCGTCTTCCAGAGGGCTCAGGGTAATCAATTGCAAAATTCTATGCGGCATCTGTCCCAACACAAGGGCTTTAGAATGAGCCCTCCCGGGTCGTGCATTTGGTCGAGATTCTTTTGCCACCCAAAGCTAATGCAGGCACTCCTTTACCTTCCGACGAATTCAGACGCGTGTGTGAGTAGTTGGTCGAGCATTGGGGTGTTGTGACTGCATTCACCCGAACACCGGCAAAGGGTGTGTTCTTGCATTACGAACAAGAGAGGGCAGAGGACGAGATTGTTGTTTACGAAGTGATGGTAAAGAGGGTCGATAAACTTTGGTGGCCTAGCTACAAACGTGGCTTCGAGCTGGGATTTCGCCAACAGGAGATTTTCATACGGTGACCTCTGTGGGTGTCGTTTACTGATGGCAAACTAAGGAGTTGCCGCCAGCTTCTCGTCAGACGCTCTGAACCAATTCGAAAACTGACCGCTCCACCAAGAAATATCCGGTTGGGGAGTGAGATGAATGCTTTCAAAAACCAGCTAACGCCGGCTCACCTGAGGAGACTTCGAGCCCTTGATGCTTGGCACTGCGCACTGGATAACCGAACGCTGCGCATGGATTGTCCTGACGCTTATCATGATGAACTACTGCGTCAGTCCGACGAGATGGATCGTCTGGGTCTCGTGACATGGATTGAGTGGCGGGATTTACGCACGGAGGCTGACCAAGCGTATCTACTTGCAATGGCCGGAGAAGATTATCACCCTCGTATTCTCTTGGAATGTTCCGCGCCATCTCCGGTCAACCGAGCAATAACTTCGTGAGTCCTAGTCATGTCCATCGCTGACGACACTGTTGACTATCTCCGTGACAACTCCCTTGTGCTAACAACGGCCGAGTCTTGCACGGCTGGGAAAATTGTAACGCTATTGTCCGAGGTTGAGGGCAGCGGCGAGTTCATCGAGTGCGGTTACGTGGTGTATTCACCCCAGGCCAAACAACGTGTTTTGCATGTCAGCCCGCGCACCATCGAAACCTTCAACTTGACGAGTGTGGAGGTTGCTAGGGAAATGGCGATGGGAGCGCTGCGCGACAGCACCGCCAATGTCGCCGTTGCGACGACTGGGATTCTAGGCCCAGAAGATATCGATGGCATTCCTGCCGGCACCGTTTGCTTCGCTTGGGCGTTTCAATCGCATGAACAATGTAGTGTTTTCATTCATGAGCATCGGTTTTCTGGCAGCCGGTGCCAAGTGCAAGCATCAGCTACCGAATATGCTTTAAAACGGCTTCCTGATTTTCATCGTCGTGCACTCAGCGTAGGAGAGAAGCCTAATGAATGACGATGACGAACATTCGGATTTGCACAGTCGAAAATTCCCTGTCCGCGAAGACATGGCTTACCAGCTAAAGGTCTGGCGCTTTGAACGCTGTGGTTGGTACCTGTTGGTTTTACTGGTGGTGTTAGGGCTGGCGGGGCTGTTTTCCCGTGGGCTGCTCAGTACCAGGGATGTACGCAGCGATGATGGCAGGATCAGAGTGCAATACGAGATGTTTCATCGCAACGGCTCAACTAACTCGATGAAAATCAGCGTGAGTGGCGCTCCAGAGTCCACGGTTGAACTGGAACTGGCCGGAGAGATACTGGAGGGGTTCAGCATCGAGACATTGCAACCTGAACCGGCGCGTGCCCGCAGTTCTGCTCAAGGCATTAGGTTATGGGTTCAGACCGATACCCAAGGCCATGCCGAGTTGTTCGTTACGCTGAGGGGCGATGGACTTGGGTTGTTTCACAGCCGAATCGTTCTGCCGGGTTCGAACGATGTAAAACTCGCTCAGTTCGTATTCCCCTAGGTGACCTATGGATTCGGTATTGCGTGCAGCAGCGATGTATTTGGCGCTCATGGTGCTATTCAAGATTGCCGGCCGACGGTCATTGGCCGAGCTGACGACCTTCGATTTCGTCTTGTTGATGATGATTGGTGAGGCCACTCAGCAAGCGCTGCTGGGCGACGACTTTTCCGTGACCAACGGGATACTGGTCATCGTAACGCTGATCGCGATCGACGTCGGCCTATCCCTGCTCAAACAGCGTTCCGGCTGGGTATCACGGCTGATCGATGGCGAACCAACGATCATTGTCGAGAATGGCAAGCTTTTGCGCCAGCGGCTGCGCCACGCCCGGTTGGTGGAGGCCGACATCATGGAGGCAGCACGATCCAGTCAGGGCATCGAGACGCTGGAAGAAATCAAGTTCGCGATCATTGAGCGCAATGGCAAGATTTCCATCATTGCCCGTGAGGATTAATTTCTGACGCTCGCCTGCGTTTCGAGATTTTCTTGGAACACCCTGATTGGTCTGAGGCCTAAGAATTAACAATCTGAGGAGGGTTACATAATGTCTGAAGCTACCAGCTATTTTGTGATTGCTGTCGCTGTGATCATTCTGCTCGTCGATCTTTGGGCGATTGTAAGCGTGTTTCGCAGCGACAAAACGGTTGGGATAAAAGCCGCGTGGGCGCTTGGGCTAATTATCTTCCCCGTCTTAGGTTTGATCGTTTGGGGTGTTGCAGGGCCTCGTGGGATCAAAGAAGGCCCCTCATCGCCAGAACACAGTAAGGGGTAGTCAGCATCCGTCTGTCGTTAGCGCAGAAGGTTTTTGAAATTATCCCAGATGCATTTGCTTCAGATAATTGTGGGTTGGCATTCGGTCTCTTATCGAGTGAATCGCAGCCCTTATGCGCCTGAGGAGAATGTCATGTTTCTACATAACAAACGACTTCAATACACCGTGCGGGTTGCCCAGCCAAATCCTGGCTTGGCTAATTTATTACTAGAGCAGTTTGGGGGAGCTCAGGGCGAGCTCGCAGCGGCTTCCCGCTACTTCACCCAAGCGTTGGCAGAAGATGATCCCGGTAGAAAAGATCTGCTGATGGATATCGCCACCGAGGAGCTCAGTCACCTTGAGATTGTCGGGTCGATCATCGTGATGTTGAACAAGGGCGCCAAGGGACGAATGGCCGAAGGTGTCGAGGAGGAAGGCGAGCTTTATCGCGCCATCAACGGCGCCGGCAACGATTCCCACATCACCAGTCTGTTGTATGGCGCAGGTGCGCCTTTGACTAACTCGGCGGGCGTACCTTGGTCGGCGGCTTACGTCGATACCATCGGCGAGCCCACAGCAGACATGCGCTCGAACATCGCCGCCGAGGCGAGGGCGAAAATTGTTTACGAACGTTTGATGAATGTCACCGACGATCCCGGTGTGAAAGAGGCCTTAGGATTTCTGATGACGCGGGAAATCGCCCACCAGTTGTCTTTCGAAAAAGCACTGCACGCCATCCAGCCAAATTTTCCTCAGGGCAAACTACCGGGTATGCCGGAGTTCACCAACGTCTACTTCAACATGTCACAGGGCGAAGGCAGCACTCGCGGCCCTTGGAACGAAGGAGACGATTGGGACTTCGTGGAAGATCCGGCGCCTGCAGTGGATGGTGGGGACGGCACCGCATCTGTGCAATTAAGCACTGAAGACGAGGCGCTGCTCATGGATTTGAAAGCCAGGACGATGTCCGACCCAGACAGCAATCCGATCACAGGAGCGGACTTAGGGGCGGGGGTACAAGGCGAACCACAACCTTGAAGAAGCAGCCGCACGCCATCTGGCGTGCGGTCTTCTATCTCATTCAGAGGGGAATCACATCATGGTTAACAAAAAAACAGCGCGTCGGAATTTAACTGGCCCTGAGATGCTCTTTGCCACCAGCATCGCTTTTGAACGTGACGCGCAACGCGTATCCAGGCAGTTCCTACGGTCGCTTTCCGTATCTACTGAAAAGTACGATTCAAAAAAATAGGAGGTATCCGTGCCCGATCCGTTGACCTCATCAGGCCCACCGCCTCGCTCCTGGTTCGCCCGGTTCTCAGGAACTGGGTGGGGCGGGCGCGCCTTCTGGTCAATTTTGATTTGCGTAACAATGTTCTTACTCATATGCGGGTATGGAGGCTTTGTCGGCGCCAACAAACAAAATCTGCACTTCGCCTTTCTCGGTGGCATGTCAGGTTTCGCTGCAACGGCCATGGGAGCTGTTTTAGCGATTGCGTTACGAGACATCGCCGCCCGTACTCAAGACATCATGCTGGGCTTCGCCGCCGGCATGATGCTGGCCGCCAGTTCTTTCTCGCTCGTTCTCCCTGGTATCGAAGCAGCTCAGGCCCTTTTCGGAAACCAGTTGCTCGCTGCATGCGTAGTTGTTGCGGGATTGGGATTGGGCGTAGCGCTGATGGTTGGCCTAGATCGTTTCGTCCCTCATGAACACGAGAAAAGCGGACGCCGGGGGCCGGACGCGCAGCGTATCAACCGTGTTTGGTTGTTCGTCCTGGCAATCACTCTGCATAACTTGCCCGAAGGCATGGCTATAGGAGTGAGCTTCGCCAATGGCGATATGAAGGTCGGACTGCCACTAACCACTGCCATTGCCATTCAAGACATTCCCGAAGGTCTAGCCGTCGCCTTGGCGTTGCGGGTGACGGGCATCTCCGCACTGCGCGCGGCGCTGATTGCAGTGGGTTCGGGGTTGATGGAGCCGATTGGCGCCATCGTCGGCTTGGGTATTTCCAGCAGCTTCGCATTGGGCTACCCCATTGCCCTCGGCTTAGCAGCGGGAGCCATGATTTTTGTGGTGTCTCATGAGGTCATTCCGGAGACTCATCGCAACGGTCATGAGACCTCGGCGACCTTGGGCCTGATGCTCGGTTTTGGAGTAATGATGTTCCTCGATACTGCTTTGGGTTAGCTACCAACCTTTTATCCATCGCTATAAAAATTTTCGGAACACCCCTTGACTCCGACTGGTCAGTCTTCTTGCACGGCAAGTTTTGCATGCATGTTGATCCCATGCGGAAGCCCATCAGGCGACGCCAATATTGATCAGAAGGAAGTTTGGAAATGGCTAGAAAAACTGTAGAAGACTTGTTTATCCATGAACTCTCTGATGTTTACAGTGCGGAAAAACAAATCACCAAAGCATTGCCGCGCTTGGCGAAAGCAGCGACTAATCCACTGTTGGCAGACGCGTTTACGTCCCACTTGGAGGAGACCCATGGGCAGATTGAGCGCATTGATCAACTGGTCGAGCTGACCGGTATCAAGCTGAAACGTATGAAGTGCGTGGCCATGGAGGGGCTCGTCGAAGAGTCGAAAGAGCTGCTCGAAGAAATCGACAAAGGAGCCGTGCTCGACGCCGCACTAATCGGTGCGGCTCAAAAAGTGGAGCACTACGAAATTGCCGCCTATGGCACGCTGATAGCGATGGCCAAGCATCTTAAACTAGACGATGCAGCGGCTTTATTAGCCGCAACCCTTGCTGAAGAAAAAGGGGCTGATGAGAAGCTGAGCAAGATCGCGGAGCAAGGCGGCAACCAAGCGGCGACCATGGAAGCTAAATAAACAGGTGTAGCAAGTATTCTGGTCGACGAAGACAGGTTCGCCGACCAGATTCTAAAGGAAAATTATGATCGACCCGATCCGATCCGAATCAAGACTCACGCGAGTCTGGTGCGCATGAGACATGATGAATTTTCCTCGCACGCATTCCTGGAGCAGACTTGGAGGAGAAGACGATGATCGATGAATCGATAATTCGCGAAAGAGCGTATGCACTCTGGGAAAAGGACGCGTGCCCGGAGGACGCTGATCTTTTCTATTGGTTTCTCGCACGCGAACAGCTAGAGACTGCGCTTAAGCGGAGTTCCGTCGAGAGGGCCGTGTACGAAGGGAAAAGTCTCTTTGTTAGTAAAGTCGCCGCAACCGCAGGTGAAATAAAACTACGTTTACGGAAGCGAGATACAGCTTGAGAACGATTTTCCGCGTCTCGCTTTGACCACCATCTGCTATGGCGATGTCCCTTAAGTGCCGATGGAAAGGCTCAGATTGAAAGGGCGGCCTTCGGATTTATTGGCATCCCTACTTCGAGTCCCCGTGGGTTGCAGTGCGACACCAAAAAAATGCCCGCAAATAGATGCGGGCAAGTCAGGAGGTACACAGGCAGCCCGGCAATCTTGCTCAGGCGTAATATTATGATTCTTGGCAGCGGACTGGAGTTCGCTTCATTTTTTGTTAATACGGAAAATGCTGATAAACGGTATAGGCCATGTTCCACCTACAAGTCGTAAATTGGGTGCGGCAATTTCATACGCAGTTTTAGGAACACAATGCTGATTATGAATCTCTATCGGATATTCACTAGGGAGTCATTGCCATGTACGAAGATCGAAAAGACCAAGCACTAACGATTTGGCACAAGCTGTTGGAAAGGCCAGAAATTCGAATGACCGCCCAAGAGCAGTATGAGGAGCTACTCCGGCATACAACCAAATCGATCTGCGAGAACGGCGGATCCAACAGCAAGCTGTGCTGAGCGAATAGCACCCTTTCGCGTAAATCCTTGCGGATCCGAAACTGCTGGTTTTCCTTAGTGAAATTTTGCCGCAGCCGATTAGGGGGGACGTCCGTCAAGATCGCTTCGGGATACAACCCAGAGTGCGCAGTCGTGATAGCACGATCATCAATGTCCGTGGCGAACACCTGTAAATTGGCGGAGCTGGCTTCCTGAGCCATGCCCGATAGGACGAGGCAAAAAGCGCGTTCCTTGTGCACGTCTGCCAGATCCCGGAAAAACAGATCTATGGCAATGTGCATGGCTCGCGGCCGCTCCAGAGCGGTCGCCGAGATATAGCCATCATTCATCATCAAATGGTGCGCTGGCGACATGACATACACTGTATTTTTTGGATGGGTGTCGTGCTGCTCACCTGAAGCACGGGCATCTTAGTCGCTTGCTAAATGATCTGGTCAGCAAACTCTGATGGTCGGGTGAGAGGTGAAGAATGACGACAAACGCTATGCCATTATCACTGGGCAGGTGTTCGAAGAATGATTTGATCGCTTGAAGTCCCCCAGCAGAGGCGCCGATACCGACCACAGGAAATGGCTAGGTGCTCAAAATCAGTTCGTTGCGCTATGGAACGCTGGACGATCGTTTGATGGAGGACGTCATAAATAAGGGCCTTTTCTAGCAGCGGCAATAAACTGCCAGTACTTTCGCATCATAGCTCCTTTTGTTGTCACTCAGTGGTAGAACAATTGCCGGTTAAACCCGCTATCGGAAGTATCATCGCGTGGAGCCAAGCCGAAAGACGGCTAATCAGCCGCCGTTAACCGAAGGCGTTCGATTGGACAGAAGATTCGATAGTACAATGAAGAATGTCGTCCGTTATTAATTCTCCGTCTCTGCTAATACTGTTAGTTCGTAGGAAAATCCGATGACCTCAAGCCTTTTCGATGCAACCGCATCCAAGCTTGATAAGCCTGCGTTCGCATGGCGTCGGCAGAGAATTTGATTTCGTTGAAGCGACGCCAAAGCACGGCGTCGCGACAGCCGTCAGCAAACAGACCGTAGGCGATATCATCGAGCCTATTCGCTTCGTAAAGAAGCGCATTAATTCTCGCGAGTTCGCCTTCATCTTCGGTTTGATCGAAGTCCTCGCTCATGGCTACGCCTCAGTCCAGACCAAGGCGTTTGTTTCGCGCCATTTGACATCCGTCACCCCAAATCTTTCAGCCTGAGGTTTCGACATGACCTTCAAAGGCGGTTTCCCAGGCTTAGGAACCGGTACTAACCCGGCGTCGCAACTTGCCCAGTGCCATGCGTCCACATTGCGCATTGCCTTAGCGCGAATGGCGAAAGACTTTGGCTGCCCATGAAGCTTGTAATCGATTACAAAAATATCTGTCTGGCTCATGAGTACCTCCGTACGCTCATAGCAAAATGAGTGGAGCATGACGAAATAAATTCCAACTTTTTTGGCGATACTTCGGGGCGTGCTCTTGACTGGTTGGCCGCGCCAATTATCGCGCAAATCTCCAAACAATCTGGAACAGCTGTGATATGGGAATGTCACAGCGGGGGCTCACGTTTTTTCGACTTACAGAAGAGCATAGATCCCGGGCGGTGGAACGATTCAGCCACCGTCCCTCTGAAAATCCTTGTCGAATAATCCTTTGTTTGAACCCTTGACTACCTATCCTGATGGACAACAATAAATGCAGATTGCTACTAGGAAAACCGCGATGATCTCCGCTCTTGAGCTCCGACATATCATTGAGTGTGGCTTCCTACCATTGTCCTGCTCATGCACGACAAATGCGGATGGCTCGTTGATGATTAAGGTTACCGATCCTTCATCAGGCAGTGTGGAGCTTTTGGTGACGGGGATTTCGACTGCGGCGCTCACGTCAAGCAGAGCTATTGCCGGTCTAATTGGCGAGCTACGCAGTGAGATGGCAGCACGCAAAACCAGTTTCGAGTCGAGTGAGCGCATAGCGCAAGGACGTTGAGCAGATTGATGCACAAGGATAGCCGTCAAAAGCTGCCTTTGATGTCAAACTGATATCGGCCATACTATGGCTTCATTTTCATGGAGCCGCCCCGTGTCCTCCGATAGAACACAGCAACTTGAGCAAGCACTTCTAGCCGTTATAGCGGCAGCCACAAAGATCGGTGTGAGCTGTGATGCACTATGTGCAGAAGCGGTGGGCGGCCTGATGGCAGATCGTTACTGGAAGTGGTCGCTCACGGAACATAAACACGGCGCTGCTGATGAGATAGAGGAGGCGCTCACCAAGCTTCTGATGATGGGAGTTACGAAGTCGAGCCCTGCCTGCCTCGGATCTCCGATCCCGTGATTCAGGCTTTGTGAATCGCAATGCCAGGCTGCAGTAAAGTCGCCATAGCGATAACGAAATCATCCAGTGACCACGGCTTGTGGAGATAGATGCTAGAGGCTGGAACAGCTTGAGGATCTATCAAATATCCAGAGGTCAGGATTGCTGCAATTGATGGCCATCGACTACTTACCATCTCGATGAACTCGATCCCCTGGATCTGGCCAGGTACGCCGTGATCTGCGATCACCAAACGACACTGTTCATGAGTTTGAAGCAGATAGGTTAACGCATCATCTGCCGTCTCAAACGAGATTGCCCGTCCACCGACTTCCGATACGATTTCTTCCATTAGTGCTCGCAAGGTCGGATCGTCTTCGATGACGATCACCAATCCTTCAATAGGTAAGAAACCTTCCCACTGGACGATCAATCAAAGATCCCTTAGCCGAGCGCACCTGCCGGCGTTTGATGAGTCAGTGTGTGAGTGTATTCGCATTTCAGGATTTTGTGGCCCCTTACGAATCTTTTCATGACACAGGTCACAGATAGTCTTCAGTACCTGAACGAACTGGAGAGTCGAGGCCGCTTAGAGTGGAAAACCGTGACCATTTTCAGATCGACACCCAAATTAAAAAGGGACGCGACGATTCGGTAAAAAACCGAACCGCCTCGGCCTTTTCACTTACCGATAGACTTAGGTAGTCAACAGGGTTGCGCTGCTATCGGTCTCCGGAATAGCGATGTGGCTATCGCCGGGCGTCAGAATGACTTTTCGGCAATCCTCTTCTTTTTTATCAAAGATTTTATATCCCTCTGCGGCCTGTTCCAGTGACATGCGATGGCTGATGATGACTTCCGGTGAGAGACGACCTGTCTCGATGTGCTCTAGAAGCTCAGGGAGAAAACGATGCACGTGGGTCTGCCCCATTTTAAAGGTCAGCCCCTTGTCGAATGCGTCTCCGAAGAGGAAGCCATGGATGAACCCTGAATAAACGCCCGGAACACTGACGATGCCGCCGCGTCGAACGGCGGCGATGCACTGACGTAAAGCCTTGCCGCTGCTGCCCTCAAGCTTGAGTGTCGCGAGAACTGTTTCAGTCGTACTACCTTTTGCCTCAAAACCGACTGCATCAACGACGCCATCAACACCCCGCATTCCTTTGGTTTGCCGAATGATCGTATCTGCAGGATCGTCGTCTTCATCGAAGTTGATCGGAATTACACCATAAGTTTTCTGCGCGTAAGCCAAGCGGTAAGGATGGTGATCGACCATGAAAATTTGGTCGGCACCGAGCATCCTTGCACAGGCCGCACTCAACAATCCGACGGGGCCTGCACCATAGATTGCAATGCTGGAGCCATTACCAATCCCCGCGTTCGTTACAGCCTGATAAGCAGTTGGTAGGATGTCTGAAAGGAACAGAACCTTTTCATCCGACAGCGTACCTGGCACTTTAAACGGCCCGGTGTTGGCTTTCGGTACGCGCACGTATTCGGCTTGCCCGCCAGGCACACCGCCGTACATGTGACTGAAGCCGAACAGCGCGGCTCCTGGTGGTATTGCCTTTTTATTTATGATCGCTCCGCGCCCTGTATTTGTTGTTTCGCAGGCCGCGAACAGATCCATTGCGCAGAAGAAACAGCTGCCGCAGGCGATTACAAAGGGGATTACCACGCGGTCGCCGGGTTGCACGGCGGTTACCGCTGAGCCTGCCTCTTCAACGATCCCCATGAACTCATGACCAAAGATATCGCCATGCTCGACAGTTGGAATCTTTCCCCGATAGAGATGGAGGTCAGATCCGCATATCGCCGTTGCGGTAACCCGAAGAATGATGTCATCACTCTCCTCGATTATCGGATCGGGAACCGTGTCGACTTTGACGCTGTGCGCGCCGTGATAAGTGAGTGCTCTCATGACGTCTTACCTACTTCAGCTGGATGGTAAGTGGGAGAGGAGGATCGGAGAAAGTAAGTTCAGAGTGATATAGACGCAAATGACTAGCGGTCGCTTATGTTGGCACGCTCGTAATTTTTTAAACCTTATGGAGTTGAACTAGGTCGACTGCTGGAGTCTGTAGCTCTGGTACTCGGAGGTGACGTTAATGATTGGTATTGTCATACCTGCCCACAATGAAGAGCACCACATCGCTGCGTGTCTAACATCTGTCCTGTTCGCCGCTGCACATCCTGCATTGGCAGGCCAGCCGGTCTCCGTAGTCGTCGTTTTAGACGATTGCTCTGATCAGACCGGGCAGATCGTTTCAGCACACGGTGTTATCGGGATCGAGGTTTCCTTCCAGAACGTTGGCAAGGCGAGAGCAACCGGTGCGGATCATCTTCTGGCCGCTGGCGCGGAGTGGCTTGCCTTCACCGATGCCGACACTGTCGTGCCACATGATTGGTTGGCTCGTCAGATTGAGTTCAAGGCTGATGCAGTCTGTGGAACAGTCGAGGTGGATAGCTGGAATATCCATGGAGATTTGGTTCGCTCAAAGTACATGGAGCTTTACCAGTTTATCGAGAATCACCGGCACATCCACGGCGCCAATCTTGGACTGAGTGCCGAGGCTTACCGGAACGCTGGCGGGTTCCAGCATCTCACTGCACACGAAGACGTCCATTTGGTTGCTGACCTGAAGAGGGTTGGTGCTCATATCGTTTGGACGGCAACGAATCCGGTCATCACCAGCGCCCGCAAGGATTACAAATGTCGTGGAGGGTTTGGAGAGTATCTGGTCAATCTGGGTGCCTCACTGGGATTGCCTGCGCTTGATCCACAGGTTAGCGCCGGCGTATCTCTTTGAAAGTGCTGTCGGAAGGAGGTGGCAAGTTGGAGTACATCGATTACCTGCAATGGCCAGCCATGGTAGTGACGGTAGCCTCAGCGTGGTTCATCGGTTCGCAACGAGCGTATAGGCGCATGATCGCCTTTTGGGGATTTATCACCAGTAATGCGCTTTGGGTGATCTGGGGGCTTCACGCCGACGCTTACGCGCTGATCCTGCTCGAATGCATACTTTTGGGGATGAATGCCCGAGGCTTCAGGAAGAACTTCAATGCTTCCGAGTCATCAACCTAAGACATGTAGCTCGAATGACTTTGACCCTACGTAGCCCGAAGCGATTACGAATTAGTGTACTGAGAGATCATTGTTCACGCAGGAACTCGATTATTTCTCTCGCGAGCTCGTCGGGCACTTCCTCCGCCATGTGATGCCCACAGTCGAGCCCACGACCACGTTGTCGTGTTGTCCATGGTTCCCACACGCCTAAAACATCGCCGTACAGAAGCTCAAGATCATCACGTAGCGACCATAAAATCATTGTCGGGCACTCGACCCTGCGGCTCTCGCGGCGGTCGACTTCATCGTGAATACGGTCGATTCCAAGGCCTGCTCTATAATCTTCGACCATGCCATGAACGGTTGCTGGATCATGGATAGCTGCTTGATAGTCTCTGTAGGCGTCTGCACCCATCGCCTCGGCTGTGCCGCCGTACCATCGATCAGGGTCGGCCAGGATTGCCTGCTCCGGTTTTTCGAGTTGCCCGAAGAAGAACCAATGCCACCATTTCGTCGCGAACTGGGCGTTACAGCGCTCGAGAGCTTCAAGTATCGGTACACCGTCCAATATGCCTAGATGTGTGACGGCCTCGGGATGATCCATAGCCGTGCGAAAGGCGGTGTAACTACCTCGATCATGGCCAATCACGGCGAACCGCTGATAACCCAGATGTCGCATTAGGGCGATGCAATCCCGGGCCTTGGCGCGCTTGGAGGAGCCTGCATGATCGGATGTATCCTCAGGCTTTGATGACTGGCCAAAGCCTCTTAGATCAGGGCAGACAACATAATGATTTTTTGCCAAGAGTGGAGCAACGCGATGCCAGGTCGCATGAGTCCTAGGATGCCCATGGAGTAATAAGACGGGAGAGCCGCTCCCACCATGCCTGACTCTGAGGGTTGCCTCTGGGAGTTTTACGATATCGAGCGAAAAGTTATCGAACATTCTAATGTCCTTGGCGGTGTCCACTGCTCTTCGATTAGCAATGACCCTGCTGGCTGACTATGTCTCATTGAGGCTTGAGTTTTTCTTGAGCCCTCGAAGGTTCATCAGGAAAAGACAAACCTGTAATACGATCAATGCATATGCCCCTGCGTAAAATCCCCAAATCACCCACAAAACGTTGCTCACACTGAAGCATACAAATCCGATCATCCGCCGTCCTGGCCGCTGCGATCCGATTAGCCATGCGGCGAGAACCGTAACAACCATCGCTGGCCATTGAATCCAATCCAGATAGGCCAAGTCATTCCCCCCTTTCAGTTTGCGAAGTGAATCGCAAGGTCGATGCCACCCTAGTCACTCGGGCTTCTGATGGTTGGATGAAGTTTTCGATTTGCCGAGAATGTAGCAAGGATGAAGCTGACCATTGGGATGGGTTGTGACGACCACAGATATCAATGACCTGCCCTCGTGAAGCTTAAGGTTTGCTTCGTTGGCTGACAGCGCTTCCATGACTTGGATTGTGTCGGAAATATGCATTTCGTCTTTCTCAAATCGTAAGGTTCAACCATTAGGCGTCGAGCATGAATAAGGGTTCCTTTGTCGCTGCCTCGCTCAGCGGGATAATTCGCGATAGCGCCTGGTCTACATTGAGACCATCGCTTGAAGGGTGAACCAGTGAGCAAAATCATCAGCGCACATGACTTACAAATCGACCTTCAAGATGCGAACGAAGCCGGGTTGTTCAAATGGCTGCTTGCCAGTTTCCTGATGGGTAAGCGAATCCAGGGGCCAATTGCCGCCAAGGCCTATCAAGTGATCGTCAAGAAACACCATCGGGATACGCCGCACAAATTGGCGAGCTGCACTCACCGCCAGTTGGTCATGATGCTTGGTGAGGCTCACTACGTGCGTTACGACGAGACCACCGCGTCGCGGTTATTGGCATTAGCTAACAAGATGAATGCTGAATATCACGGCAAGATTAGCAACATCGTCGCGGCAAGCGCAGATCGGAAGGCCTTCGAAAAACGGCTATCTGAATTTGAAGGGATAGGGCCGAAAACCATCGAGATTTTTATGAGGGAAGCGGCTGCGGTGCTCTTCGGAACTTCCTCCTAAGTCTCACCACTACTGCCTCCCAATTGCGTGCAGCAAGGAGAAATCATGGCAACGCACAGGCTAATAGCGAAGGGCTTGCAGTTGAACGTTTCGATCTGCGGTGAAGGCTCGCCGCTGCTTTTGCTCAATGGTTTAGGTGGCTTGATTCGTACCTTCGATCCGTTGCGCGATGAACTGGAAGACTTCACGACCATCACGCTGGACGTGCCAGGGGTCGGTAAGTCACAAATGCCCCGTTGGCCCATTCGCCTGCCAAGCCATGCCGACGTGATTGCAGAGATGCTCCAGCAATTGGGAATCGACCAGGTGGATGTGTTCGGGGTGAGTTGGGGAGGTGCACTGGCCCAAGAATTCGCTCTTCGTTACCCGAACATGGTACGCAGGCTGATCCTCGCGGCGACCTCTCCCGGCCCAGTGCTATTGATGAAGCCTGCTGACGTTATGGATTTTTTCCGCAAGAGTAAAAATGCCAAAGTGCGCAAGCAAGATAGCTCCCGCAATTCAATTCACACGCTGCTGCGGTTCGGTGTGATGAAAGGCATGCTCTCTGTTAATCCGCGAACGTACTATTTCCAGCTCGCAGCCTTGATTGGATGGACAAGCCTGCTCCGGTTGCCCCGGCTGCCTCAACGCACGCTGGTTCTGACCGGCGACCGCGATCCATTAATACAGCCGTACAACGCCCATATCCTGCGTCGCACAATTCGACGTTCAGAACTTCGCATTTTGAAGGGCGAGGGGCACTTCTTTGTGGTGACCAGCGCTAGACGAACTGCCGTCTTGATCCGCGAATTTCTTAGCAGGCAGTATGAGGATGAAGAGATGGCACCGAGGGTCGCAAACCGAAACGCCACGGCTAGCCTGGAGCGCACCTAGGTCGGTTAATCCGCTCTTTGAAGTCGTTGTTAAGCACCTACGACCAGGAAGTCTTTGCTTGATTCCCAATTGCAGTGGCCGGTACCTGTCGGGCAGTAGCAGTACGTCTCCTGAACTGACCTCCAATACATGGCCATCGGGGCAGCCGAGCATCAACCGGGCCTTGCCGCAGGCGATGCCAAGCACTTCATGAGCTTCGGCATGGTAGTGGTGATAACTGTAAATCCCGTAGCGCCACTGTGGCGGCCAGCCATTAGCGCTGAAGACTTTCTAGAACGCTGCTGCTGTGTCGCTGTCCTGCACGGGAATGGCTTGAGAGTAAACGAGTACCGGCAAACGAGGATTATTGGGTATCCATTCGTTGCGTTCAAACCATAGAGTTTGCACGGCACCTGCAATAGCTTGCGACTTGCTCACTGAAGGATCGCTGAAATTCAACTACGTCCAGGGACGTTCAACATCGATCTGGAATTCCTGACCTCCGTCCTCCAATTTGCGTGCCTGAACCACCGAGCCTGTCAGACGTTCCCTAGGGGAAAGGATTATGGCTAACGACTGAGCCTTATGTAGGTCATCTGGTACTGGAGAAAGTACCTGCACCTGAAAAGCGCCGGAAGTGATAGGCGTGATGATTAGATCGCAATCAACACTTTTTGCTATCGGGCCCAAAAGGGTGTCGTGGAAGTAGTTTAAGCGTGCGGCAGTGGTCGCCATGGCAATCTCCTTGAACATACACGGGACGAAGGATCAGCATCAGCCCCACCTATACGCTAGACGGAGGCTGTGACGATTCAGTTCATTGCCAATGCCCAACGGTGTTTGCCGGGCCCCGTAGCGAGCGTTTGTTCAAACTATTTACTATCAAGACGATGGCTCATGAGCATGACTACATGCTTGATAGGATTCCCGGTAGCTGCCTGAGTACGAATTTTTTATGCTTATTGAAAGTGTAGAGGTCAGCTGTTCACCAAAGCGCGTTGGGAGATCAGATGCACAACTATCTCATCACCAAGACTGACAAGTTCTGGGCGCTCACAATGGAAGACGCGCAAAGGGCGTCCAATACCGCCTCAACCAAGGCAATGAAATCATTGCGCGGGCGGGTGAGTTTCTTCAGGGCGAAACTGCGTCGCTGAAGATTCACAAAGAGGACGGGACTATTCAGGAAGAATGAGCTTTTCCTCGTAGCGCAGACCCACGAAAGTCCAAAAGCTAGCAAGTGGTTTTGATGAATCAGTGACGATGCTCACCCCCAGTCGGATCTTCGATTTGAAAGACCTTTCCATTGCGCCAGGCATCCGCACCTGGATCAATATGTGGGGCAGGGATGTCGGCCCGGTCTTTCTTTTTCCGTGTGCTATCGACATCAAATCTTTTGTCCCGTTCGATCACCAGTTGCGGGTCGATCTGACCATCTGCTGTGAATCCCATCATCAGTTGCGGAACGCCTAGCGGTAGCTCTTTGTTGGGGTCGGTGTGCCACGTATGCCAAGTCTTGCCATAGGTATTGATCAGCTTTTCCATCAGCGCATGTTCTGCAATGTCTGGAATACCGGGAGCAATCAATTGGCCCGACTTCACTTCATGAGCATGGCTGTGCCAGAGCGCCTTTTCAGTGATGGGTAATTTGGCGAACAGCTGCTCATTGATGATGTACTCCACCCCCATAAGCTTCGCGTCCTTGCGATTGCCATCGTAGATCACGCACTGGATCACTTGTTCATTGAGGGTGGAGCAATTGTGGTGAGCCTCCATTTGAACGTCGGGACGGCCATTGTAAAAATGGAATCCATCGAGGTAGGCATTGAGAGCATCGATGGGCGGACGTAATTGGAGCAGAGCGGCGCCGGCATCCAATGTGCGGGTAGTGGCTGTCTTTTCCTCACCCGGTGCAACGACATTGGAGGGGGTATTGTTAAAGGCGCATGCAGTCAGCAAGCCGAGGAATGCCAGAATCAAAGATGGTCTGAATCCGGTGCAAAACATCCGCTGGGTATTACCTCCTATCATTGCTGATCCTCCGTCCCGTTAGCTTCCAGGCATCGATGACGAACGACGATCGTCTTGGTTACCAATGCCCATATACCTAGATAGAAAGCGCTTGGAAGCTAGCGTTCAAATCAATAAGGACGGCTGCCTCTTCATAGCATGAGGGATTCATTAGGAACGGCAACGTCGCTGGTAGCATCAACACTGAACTCGCCAGCGTCATCCATAACGCTGTACTGCTTTCGCAGTTTTCTCAGCTCCCTGTTGCTCATATAGGCGGTGATAGGTGTAAGCACAGACCTGCCCGGTAAAAATCAGCGCCACGGCCACTAGACCAAGCTGCACGTTTGGGAACTTCAATACGCTTGGCACGTGCTTTAACGCAGATGACGGCTCGGGACGGATCGCTGGAAGAAGCCTGACCAGTGCCCACCGCTTGCAGATAATCAATACACCGCGCTCGATACACAGTTGATCAGTTTATGAAATGCGTCAAACTCGGATACATGACACGAGATATTGGGGTTCGCGGCCAGCAATACTCGATGGCAAACCTTAACTCTTGGCATTTCGATCAAAAACCATTTTATGAGTCGAGCCAAACAGGTTGTAGATTCGGTTAATCCGTCGCAATGCGGCTGTAATACGTTGGCCATGAATGTTATTTAAACTAGAAATCAAACCAATGCTCATAATGAGCGAGTTACCCGAGAAACTCAAGCATGGCAAAGTCAACAGAACTACCAAGATCAAATTAAAACTACTTACTGTGATAAAATCGGTACGAGAACTCTATGTAACTCCTATTAAAATCGAATGCCGAGCTATGCGAGCCACTGAATGTCTCGCATAGTTCACAAGTTAAGTAATGGGATCAGTTTTAGCGCCTGTATTTGCTGAGCTATAAAATTTGAAAAGCATACGATTTTCAACACCAAGCAATATACGACTTTACGAAATCGCACGTTTGGGCTCGAAGAAAAGTGTCAACCCTCCTGGCGTGACAGCATACCTTGCAGACTTTCCTGATTAAACTCCTGGCAAGCACGTTCAGCTTCAGCACGCGTCTGATAAACAGTCTTCAAGCGCAGCTTTTCCTGATTGTCATAGAGGTTGAAGCCTAAAGGTGCGGTCTGACAATAAAAGCGAAATCCGTTACGCATCGATCCCGTTTCCGAGGGGGCTGCAGGTACCACAACAAATCTCGAAATCATTTTCGCGTCCTCTCCCAGATCCGCTCACTATCAGCGGCTATTGGCCACCACAGCAAGCACATTTCCGCAGTTTCCGATGAGAAGCACGCGCGGCCTATGGAGATTGGTCGCATCGTAAAAAGGCTTAACTGATTCGCTTCCTCAGCTCTACTTCCTAGAAAGGCATCTATTCCTAAAGCGCCTCCTGCTAAGCTGAACTCCTGCAAGGAGAAGTCGCGATGCCAAATTCAGACCTGCTCCCTTCCCCTACTGTTCAAGATGAATCAAAACCAACTCGCCCTTGAGGCCGCCATTATGGAACCCACCCTTTCGGTCGAGCAGCGTGGTTCCGATGTGGTTGGAGGCAACGTGCGCGGAGCGTTGCAGACGATCCACAAAAAAGAAGAGTTCATCAATATGACTCTTGCGGTGCTCATGACGCCTGAGTGGAAGGTCTATGGTTAGGCTGCTAGCTGGGCCCCGCTTGGCCCGAAGCTGCGACCTTCTCCGTTATGTCAATCCACATCACAGCTCAGCTGTTGGCTAGCGGCGGCTCGAATGCGGAACAACTTTCGCCCAACCTTTCATCTCACCGCTCGCGAGGTCTGCCAGATGATGACGGGCGTCGCGCTGGGTAACCACCCTCTAATGCGCAGCTCCATGCAATCATGGAGTGAGACTATCACTGCCTCATTCTTGTTAAGTTTGATGGTTGGCGACTCACGCTATTCAATGACTGTGAAACCTCGGACTATTGCGAATATTACACATCGCCTGGCGGTCGAGTCGGGACACTTGAACTCTGGTAGCGCGACGGAGTGGATCCTTTCGACCTATTATGTGGCTGAGAGCGTGAACAGATGGATCGTGTGTTCGCGGTACATTGAGCCTCCTTGGAAAATGGGAGGTTGGGATCTTATGTCAGACCTCTTTAACGCCGCTTTCAAGATTATAGCTACGCCGCCTTTTCATCAAAAGCGGGTGCCGCCAAGGCTTGGCAGACTTACTAAGATGCAGCCATAAATCCCTAAAGACGAACCTTGGGATAGAGATAATTAATTCGCATTGAATATACTCAGCCGTCCCCGAAATTGCAGAAGAAAAAATATTTTCTTAATTCAAATTATAAATTGCAACAACAAGTTACAAACCGATACTTCTTTGATATCGTCATCGATGAGATAATTGTCTGTTGATTGTTCTGGAGGGTGTACTATGACCACATTTCAATTTATTGCAGGCATGATATTGTGTTTGGTTGCGCTCGGCGTCAGAGCCTACTTGCTTATTCAATATTTGGAAAAAAACAAGCGGGCCGTTCAAAAAAACAGTGAATAACGACAGCATCAATTTCTGAAGCTTGCCGTTAACAGTTGTGATTGCCTTCACATACGTCCCCCTAATTGGTGTGCTGGTCTATGACTAATTACGATGATTATCGGTTCCAATCTCACCATATTCTGCTTGAGCTTGATGCAGCTACTACTGCGTTGATGATGCTAGTTTCGGGACGTCAGACAGAAGGCCCTCGGTGGTGCGGAGCAGTAGAGCGCCACAAGTTGGCGTATGAAACGTGGGCGGCATTTCTTCGTCCACCAGCTACTGACCCCATGCCTGTTCTCGATGGGAGAGCGACAGGTCAGTACGGGCCATTTACGGAATGACCCACTTCATCGTTACTAAAGCTCACGAGGCTGTCTGGTCTCTGACATTAGCTTTTGAGATCCGCACCTTCACAATAAAAGTGTTGCCTTGCTCCCGGTCAGAAATAACATCGATAGATCCTTTATGTGAGGCGACAATCGCTGAAGCAATGAAAAGTCCTAAACCCAACCCCTCTGTGGCGGATGGTCGATAACCGAATGCTGCGAGAACCGGCCCATGGGATTGAAGATGAATGGCAAAACATCCTTTGGTATAGGCTCGCCGCCATTATTGACGCTAAAAATCGCGGAAACCTCTGTCGCCACCAGCTCCACCAATATTGGAGTTTGGATTTCCCCGTGATGCACGGCATTGCTGATGTGTTTGAAAAGACTTGTCCCATATGTGCCCCATCGAACCTGCCTACGATTGACGCTTTCGCTGTAACCACCACATTCCGCTTCAGGATGAGATAGACGAATTTCATCGACGATGCGTTCACACAAAGGAAACAGGTCTAATTCTGCGGTTTGACGGGAATTCCTAGCCCCATCTGGCAACGAGGCGCTCGCGGAATCAATCGCCAGTTATTCAAGGGCAGTTGAGGCCTCTCGCATAATGCAAAGCCGTTGTTGGGAGCATATAATTTGAACTCACAAGTTCTAAAGGTATTTGCTGACACTGATATAGTCTAGGCAAGATGAAAGAAATACAGCGGCGAGCCGCTATAGAAACCTGGAACAAACTTATCGCGATGCCTGAGGACAGTATCGAAGCTCAGCAAAGGTATGACGAGCTCTTGACGTCAGCCGACTCTATGGAGCAGGAAGGGAGCAACTGATCAGCAGCCAAGAATGGCGCAGGCTCGCTCAGCAAGCGGGGCCATTGTTCGCTAGCACAGCAGAGTGCAGGCGTGAGACGAATAAAAGATAAGGCGTGCACCCACCCATCCAATGGTGGAATACACCACATGTGCAATCAATGGCTGGGCCAGAAGTAGGCCCCTTCGTAATTAGGAGGTTCTATTACAAAGTCATTGCGCGTTGAGTCAGCCAGAGCTCAAGCGCAGCCCCAGACATGGGGCGACTGTAAAAATATCCCTGTCCCAGATCGCATCCTTGCTCTTTCAAAAATATATGCTGCTCTTCGTTTTCGACGCCTTCAGCAACGATTTTAAAGCCCAACGCTTGGCCAAGGCTTATAATTGCCTTTGTAATAGCTACATCTTTTTCGTCATGAGGAAGATCGGATATGAAATTTCGATCAATCTTCAAGCTGTTTATGGGTAATAATTTCAAGTAGGCTAGCGACGAGTAGCCTGTCCCGAAGTCGTCAATTGCGGTAGATATCCCCATACCTTGCAGATTATGAAGTACGGCTTTGGAATACTCAGGGCTTGCCAGCATCAAGCTTTCTGTTACTTCCACCTCAAGTGTGTTCGCGGAGATATTGTATTTTTGTAGCGTACTATTCATGAGTTCAACGTAGTCGCTTCGTTCAATTTGAAGAGCCGCAACATTAACCGCTATTACACCTGGCGATATCCCATTTTCACACCATCGCTTGATGTCTTGGCAAACTATATCGATTACTTGCTCGCCAATTTGAATGATCAACCCGGTACTTTCTGCTAACGGTATGAAATCTGCGGGCGGGATTAAGCCATTGATTGGGTCTCGCCATCGAACCAAGGCTTCCGCACCAACGAACTCATTCGTTTTAATGTCGATTTTGGGCTGGTACCAGACTTCAAACTCTTGGCCCAGCACTGCTCTTCGTAAAAATCTTTCACCGTCCATTCTTTCTTGCGCTCGCAAGGTCATCTCGGCTTGATAGAATCGGTAACCGTTACGACCATTTTCTTTCTTTCCGTTCATCGCTGTATCAGCTTGTCTCAGCAATTGCTCAGGGCTTGCAGATTCGTTCGATGCGATCGCGATCCCCAAGCTTGCGGTTATCAGGGTCGACGCTCCCTTTAAATCAAAGGGTTGCTCTAGTGAAGAAAGAAGTTTTTCAGCAACTAAATTTACTTCGTCTGTGGTTGCCAGATTGCCAAGTATGAATGCAAACTCATCACCACCCAGGCGTGACACTGTGTCACTCGGTCGAATGCAAGTTTGAAATCGGGCTGCAGCTATTTGCAGAAGCATATCGCCCTGTGCATGCCCCAAGCTGTCGTTGACTGTTTTGAAATCATCTAGATCTAATACGATGACGGCCAATATCAAATCGCCGCCCTGCGTTTGTTCGATTGCGCGCTGAAGTCGTTTCTGGAAAAGCGACCTGTTGGGTAATCCGGTAACTGGATCATAATGAGAGATTCGTTCAAGGTCTGATTTAGTTTTATTAATTACCGAAAAGTCAGAGAATACCGCGACATAGTTTGTGATTTTGCCACTGTCGTTATAAACGGTGTTGATGGTCATCCATTGTGGATACATCTCACCGTTTTTTCTCCTGCTCCAGAGCTCACCTTGCCAAAATCCACGCTCTTTCAAGTATCGAATAATTTCTCGATAGAAGGAGTTATCTTGATTCTCGGTAACCAGTATGTTTGGTCTTAAGCCGATAGATTCTTTAGCGCTAAATCCGGAAATAGTAGTATAGGCATTGTTTACGGATAAAATACGGCCGCGCTCGTTGGTGATAATCACGCCGTCAGCTGTGTGGTCTATAACTACGCCCGCGAGTCGAAGCTGCTCTGTATTTTTCTTGATTTTAGTGATGTCAGTCGATATGCCTAATACCCCTGTCGCGAATCCAGCTCCGTCTTTCAAAACGCATTTCGTAGTCAAGTATGTATGGGTGGCGCCATTATGGGTAATGTTTTCTTCGAAACTAAGAATAGCCCCGGCTGAAAGGACTTCATTATCATTCCCTTGAAATATCTTTGCTTGGGTTTCGGGCATGTGGCTAGCTCGCGGCTTTCCTTCGAGTTCTGCAAATGTGAAACCTGTTGCTTTTTCGAACATACGATTGCAAAGTGCTAAATTTCCTTTCGTATCGTAAACATATATCAAGGAAGGTGCGTTATTGACGATGTTCAGGAGCAAAGATTTCTGGGTGAATAAAGCTTCCTCAGCTGTCTTACGAACGGTAACGTCGCGTACAACGGCGTAAACCATCGGTTGGCCGGACAGTATCACTGAGCACAACGTCACTTCAGACGGAAACGTTAAGCCGTCAGCTCGGGTATGTAGCCACTCAAAGCGATGAGCACCCTTTGCGAGAGCAATGTCTAGCATCTCTTTAGACTTTACCGAAGACAATTGTCCGTCAGATTGATATTTTGGAGATATGTCCGCTGGGTTGACTCGATATGACTTTTGGTGACTTCGTAAACCAAATGTTTCGATTGCTGCGGCGTTTGCGTCAACACAAATACTTTCTAGACTCACTATCCAGATGGGATCTGGTGAGCGTTCAAACAAAGCTCGAAAACGAGATTCACTTTGCAGCAATGACAATTGTATAATTTTTCGGCTAGTTGTCTCTTCGGTCAAATCTTGCTGTCGCTTTTCTATTAATTGATGGCTTATAATAAGTTTGGCAGAAAAGTAAGTAAAGAATCCCGTGCAGAAGAGCGCGAAAAGAAGCATAGGTGATTCATAAAAAGAATTGGTAATCCAGCCTTCCTTTGGCAGAGCAGCGAGCTGCCAAGTACCACCCGGTACTTCAACTGTGGTGATTACCGCATCTTCCTTGAATAGCGTTGGATCACCGAATATAATACCTCCTGCCGAGCCCAGCCCATCCTGGCCACGCAGCGCGACCTGTAAATCGTTTATGCTAGATATGCCCCCTACGAGCAGTAATTTCTGATAATCCGCCACCACCGAGACACTGCCCCAATATTGATCTTTTCCTGTGGCATCGGTGACGAACACTGGCCGACGATTAACAAATGCCTTGCCCCCTTGAATTAATTGAACCGGCCCAGCCAATAGTGAAGTTCTATTTTCTCTAGATCGCAGTAATGCGCCATATTGATCGGCCAAGTTCCGATAATCTACGCCGATGAGCTTCTCGTTTGCCTGGATTGGAAAGACGTTATCTACGATGTCATTTGGTGCGAGGACAACGTGTTTTATTTGAGGTTGTAAGGATATTGCTTCTCTTGCTATCCCCTGAAAATGCGCAGCGGTAATGTCGCCATCCAACCTAACGAGCTGAGCAATTCCCTCGGTAACGTCAAAAGTAGACCTTATCGCACTTTCCAGGCGCGTCTGTATATTACCTAGTGTCGAGCTCACTTGGGTTTTGGCTAGATACAAATTCTCCTGCTGCTCCAATGAGCCTAGCGCCAGCGATAGCACGATACCAGACAGAAAAATGCTAGCGGGGAGAGCAAAAATCGTCCACGAATTCGAGGTCGTTTTTGTGCGGGCCTGTTCGTTCGTAGGTGCTGCAGTCGAGTTGTCCAAAGCGGCAGCCCTTTAGTTTATTCGAAGGGATGGGGCGGATCGTGAGGAGGCACCGACTCAATGATTGCGTCTCATCGTGGATGACGAAGATGAGTAAGCGCAGTTGGAGAAATGGTCTCGCAAGAAAGACATACGTTCGCTCCCCTTGTGACTACACCATTATGAGGCGTAGTAGGCTATTGAACTTTGGTAGATTTTCGCCTGCGTCGCTGCTTATACCTCTTGACAGTAGACAGGCCACCCTCTGCCGGGTTCAGTCAAATTGATCACCTGATAAATGATTTTCAAAAAATCCAGTTGTCAACTGTTGATCGCTTGTGATTGTAGAAGAGCCTGGATTCGAGAATTTAAGTGATCGGCAAGAATTCGGCTCCAGCAAGCCCCTCACAGCGCCTACAAAGCCGACTCTGCTCGTAGACCGTAGCGACTTTCATTTTATTGCCTTGTTAGTCAGTAGGAGCGAACGAATCCGGCTGTTCAAGGATCCAACCTTGCTAACTCAGACGTACGGTGCGCCGGATGATAGATCTATGCTAAAAAACCTCTGGTATGTCGTTTTACCTTCATCTCAGTTGACCGACGATCTGACAGCCATTCGGATCGTTGGGCAATCTTTCGTGGCATTCCGCGATGAACATGGTAAGGCGTGTCTGCTTTCCGACGTGTGCGTGCATCGAGGTGGATCGCTCTCCGCTGGCAAAAAGGTTGGAGGGAGCGTTCAGTGTCCTTATCATGGATGGCGTTTTGGTGCTGATGGCAGATGCACCGACATACCCGCTCAGCCAAATCTGAAAATCCCTATCAAGGCTCGAATCGACGCTTATCCAACGATAGAGCGTTATGGTTGGATCTGGGCTTTCCTTGGTGATCTGCCAGAAGATGAGCGACCACCGCTCCCGATTTTAGACTGGCTCAGCGATGACGCCGTGAGAACTGTATCCGGTCATTTTGATTGGGAATCCAGTTGGGATCGCGTTATTGAGAACGGTCTTGACTTCGCCCACGCTCCTTTTGTCCACGGTTCGACCTTTGGGGATGTCAACCACCCTGAGATAGAACCCTTTGATGTCGATAGCAAAGAATGGAGCGGTTCGGCTCGAATGATCATGCGAAGACTGAGCAAGTTTGATTAGGGACGGTGACCCCATCGGTGGCAACCTGCGTAGTTACGCAAGGTGGGATCGCCAGCCGTTTACAAATGCAGTGCTTTGGATGCAGGCTCACAGCGCAGCGAGTAAAACTTCGAGCCTCTGACGTCCCCAAGTACTAAGCAGCTCGACTGGGTCGGTGCCATAGCGTGGCGAGGTTTCTAACCCTGCGCAGCCATCTGGCTAGCTGCGGTATTCGCAGTAGTCCAAGGGTCACAGTCGTTGAAGAGTGTGAGTGCCAGCCATCTATCTCAACGGGCACGAGTCCGTGGCGGATATCGCTCCATAATAGGACGGAGGTCTGATTCATGACCCCTGTGCCTAGTGACACGACCTTCCGTATTGAGCAGCCAGTCGAGCAAAACAGCGTCGATTCAGAACCCTACTAAGAAATTGATCTCTCATAAAAAAGGCACCAGCAGAGGAGGTGCCTTTAGCCGGAATAAAGGAGGCAGGGCCCTCTCCGGCCTCACTTAGTGTGAGATGGATTTCGCTCGTTCGTCATATTGAGCGTTGAATAAAGATGGGTTTAAATGCCCGGAAATTTCTCTGAGAGCAGCATTGGCTGCTGATTTGCTGTGAAAATCACCAATTGCACCGTCCACAACCAGCCCCTTAGCGCGCTCTAGAATTTCGTTCTTATCGTGCCTCGCGGCCTTAAGAAGCGCTGCAATTACAACTTCCAACGCAATTTCACGATCAGTCGTCATTTTCGCTTCCTCATCCGGCCCGTATGCCGGTGACCAATCAATACCCCATCCTACCCAAAATTGCCACCTTGCGGCATTTGGTGAAAGAGGGAGTCGCATGAGCATTTTTAACCACTGCTGTCAATCTGCGGTGGGCTCATAAGAAGGGTAGGGAACCTAATTCCCACTGCCTGCGGTGTAAGGCGGTGTGAATGAAATAGAAAATAGGATGCAGATCTTAGCTAATGTTATGCATCGGCCTCGGTTTCGCGAGACCGATACTCAAAAAACAGCGGCTATTTGTAGTTCCCTGCCTTTCGATATCCTACGGCCTGAGCCTCGGATTCAGACGTGAAGGGCAGAACCAGCTCGATTGGCTAGGAAAACGTGGTAGCACTGGCTCGCTAAAAACCACCTTCACGAGTTAATTGGCCTCAATTACTCCATCAGACATTGGTGATTGAGCCATCTCATCTTGGCTCGCGAACTCATTTTTGAAGGTCAGGGGCGGCGGGCCGAAGGCTGCTTTCACCTGCAGGCGAACGTGTGTCGTGAAAATATAGTTCAGGAGCCCCCCTTGAATTCAAAAAATCGCGACGGAGTTCTTATATTTGAAATCAAAAAACAGCAGAGATCTACCTGGCCATTTTTCCCGGAGGTATGACTTGTTAGGGGAATCGGATCGATTGCTTCTACCTCTTTGCCTCTTTTTTGTCTCTGCTTAAAAATTTTGAAAGGACGACTATCTCAGGAAGGGTGTCAGCCCTAGCTGTCTGTAAGTCATGTAGAACTCGCTTCTTCGCGACGAAGGCGCGGCTAGATTTTGCGTTTTCTTTCAAAGGTCTTCGAAGGCCCTCGAAAATTTGGGAAACCTATGAGTAGGAGGCGAATACGAGGACGATTTCAGGCAGCCTGGCTAGGCTCAAAAAACTCGTGAAATCGAGCATTCGAAGCGCTTAGACGCCAAATCCCTCAGTGTTCTTCATCGGAAACTGGCGACGATTACTTGCTGTACTGGCCTATAGCCGCTAATAGGTATGGGGTGATTCACGAGGGCATGAAGATGAATGCGAGATTTGTTGTAATTCCTGCGATCCCTATCGAAACGGGATCTGTGCGCAACGGAACACGCTTCTACTGCGAAACGGCGCCTATAGGTTTCAACATCTACGATAATGACGAGAAGTCGCGTTCCAAGGCTGCATATCAGACGCGGTCAGAAGCTGATGGCGAATGCCAACGTCTCAACCTAGAGCTGGTAAACAGCGTCCTTGCTCAACAACAATCCAAGCCAGTTCTACGAAATTGATACAAGCTTGCGAATGGAGTCCAAAGAACTCGACCTGGGGGCCCTTAGCCTGCCGCAGATGGGTTCTGGCTACTGGTGCGTACGTCCAGCTGAGAGCCCAAATTCAGTGACCCTAGGAAAGCTGACAAAGTCGGAACGATGATGATTAACGCTCTGCGCAGTGGGAAATCAGGATGATGTTGACTAAGCGCCGCAGCTCTATGGTTGGTTTTATTTTTTTTGCTGTTGGCCTGGTTACTTTTTCTGCTTGGCTGCTGTTGAAGTCCGAGACTCAACGCAGAGAACAGCGATTCTCCGAATACGTGCAAAATATTTCCGGCATCGTGCGAAATCAGCTTGATACCAATGAAGCTGTTCTTGCGGGTTTTTCAGCATTCCTCCAGGCCGTGGATCAAAGCGACACGGATGCTGCGGCCCGTTATGCGGCAGCCGTCCTATCAGCATACCCACATATCTACATGCTTGAGGCCGCGCGGGCTGTTCCCCTAGCTGAGCAAGCCGCCTTTGAAGAACTGTTGCGGCGAACATGGCGGCATGACTTCGAGCTGAAAGATTTCCCGAGCCTCACTCAGCAGCCTAGCCAACCTCAGGCATTTCTCAATGAGACGTGGCCGGTGTTGTTTATGTACCCGCTACTCCCTGAATCCAGCTCAATCTACGGAGTAAGGCTGGAAACCGTGGCCTACCTGTCCTACGCATTGGCACGAACCCACAGCAGCCAGAAACCTGTGGTTTCACCGGTATTCTCCATGTACGAGGGAGGCAATGCTTACATACTGATGCAGTCAGTCAGTCGGCCAAAGCAGGTAAGACAGGACACCCGTCCCAATTTCTTCGGCAGTACGATGGTGACTTTGCTGTTGGTCAAGACGAACTCGCTGCTCGATGCCGTGAACAACGCGAACGTAGACTTCTTGGTTCACATAAGAGCTATCCTGAAAACTGCAGCCGGGTCTGAAAGTGATGTGTTTTCCACGCAGACTCAGCAAGCAAGTTTACTGGATCGCCTGCTATTGCCGCGCCTGGCCAGCCGAGTTGAGATCAGAACCACTTCACAACCGATGACACTGCTGTTTGAGCGTCAGTTGCGTGTAGAGGATTTTTTAACGGCGGAGACATTGATTATCCTCGCGGTTCTGGGAGGTGCACTCGTAATGATGCCGCTTGTTTTAATTCGGCATTTCCAGGCGATTGAAAGGGCTGAGGTCGAGCATGAGCGCTCGGCCTATCTCGCAACCCATGACGTGCTTACTCAATTGCCGAATCGCTACCTTTTCGCCGAACGCTTTCATCAGGTTTATGCCGACTGGCAAGTGAAGGGTGTTCCGTTTGCAGTGCTATTAATCGACTTGGATTACTTCAAGGAAATTAACGATAAGCACGGCCATGAGGTCGGCGACGAGATTCTTCGAGTGGTTGCAGACCGCATGCTTGCGGCTACCCGTTCGTGTGACACCGTCGCACGCTATGGCGGCGATGAATTCGTGGCCTTGATCACAGATCTCAGGAGTCCAGAAGGTGCAGAAATGAAGGCCACGAGGATGCTAGAAACTATCGCGCAGCCGGTCGTCACGACCATAGGCGAGGTACCACTCTCGTGCAGCATCGGAGTTTCGATCTGTCCTCTCCATGGGCAGAGCTTGGATACGTTGCTAAAAGAAGCAGATCAGGCCATGTATGGCGTTAAGCAACTGGGGCGGATGGGGATTGCAATGACTAAGAAGCGTGCGATCTGAGTTCGCTCTCATGAAATATCTTCGCGTTCTTACCCTGGTGCGAACATGCTTGCGATGATACGGGCATCCAAGAGAGCGTGATGTGGAAGCGGTACCCCATCGTTTATAACCCTCAGAGTGGTAGCATCAACAGGGTGATTTCGGACATTTCTGGGCCATTTCCCATCGTCATACGCCAGTTCACAGAAAAGCTCCCAGTCGTACTGTGGGGCGTCTGTGACAATCTCCAGGGCTTCGTCGAACGACGTGAGAAACTCGAACAGCGCTGACCTTGCGCCAATGATGGGTAGTGCATAGCTTCCGCCCCAGAGCTGCGGAAGGACGATTTTGATTACGAAGTCGCTGCAGTCTGCTTCTCGCCATGTGTCGATCAATTCCGCGTAGAATTCGCGTCCATTCTCGGCCACCAACGCCAGCGAGATAAGCTTAGCTGCCGCCGAGAGCTGGGTAAATTCGCAATCAAGAAAGAGCCGCATGCCGTTAGAACTCCGTAATGACTAGGGGTCGCCTGGATATGTCCCAGGAAGCTCTGCTGTGGGATATGGCCGTTGAGCATTTTGGCTCAGAAGTGTTGCTCCAAATGGTAGTAGAGATGTGGGGTAGCGCAGCACCTCCGTTTAGACCCGTCGTGGAACACTTGTCCACCGACAGGATGAGCCAGGAAGCTCTGAATATCCTGAAAATTGCTCAGGAGCGAGTGGGCGCTTTCGTACCGGATCGAAGGCCCATTCATGACACGGTAACGCTGTACGCACGTCATGCAAGTGATTTAGCTGGCGGTCTTATCACACGACTGCCGAAGGGAAGGCTGTCGCCAGCTATGAGGGGCTCTCGGATCGAAATCGAACTGGGGATGTGAACCCTAGCAGTCACCGATGACACCGATCAGCAACAATCCTAGTAAAATTATCGAGCTAAGTACCACTCCTTTGAGATGCCCTATGAACTCTGAGTTAACTGAAGAAGAAATGCGTCGTGCCCTGTTCGGTGCGGATGAGCCCGAAGTGCAGGTTTCTGCTCCTCCGGTGCAGGAGCCTGCGTCCGAGGTTGTTCCTATAAAGCCAGCAGCTCCCCAAGTGAAGAAGAAAGTGGCAAAAGCTTTTACTCCTAGACTGAGGGTCACGCTCCGGGTTGGCAACGAATTTGAGGGGAAGATGCACGAGTTGATTCACGAGGCGGACACCTTGAGCTCGTTGCTTGCTGAACAGGAGGCTGTTAGGGCTGCCAAGAAGAAGTACAAGTACGTTGAAGTGGTATCGGTTAAATCGATGTAAAAAACGCAGCTGGGCCGATGAGTTGAAAGGTCGTGAGCCTAGAAAGCTCTCTTATCTCTAACGAGCAAACCCCTCTAGGCTATGTACTCTATCTGCGTGAACTCGGTGGCGCTGTCAACGAACAGCCCGTCACTCGTGGGTAAGTCTGGCATACCAGCATAACCTTGTTTTTGGGCTCAAAGCCATGATCAATCATGCAGCGCTGCACTTCTGCAGTGCGCCCGATGCTGGCGACGTCCAGATTCGACCCGAGTGGTTTCGCATAGCCGCACGCATACATCACTGGCAGGGCTTCACTATCATTGGCTACCTTGAATTCGAAATGGAGTGATGCTCCCGCTTTACGCCATGAGACCTGCATACGTTCATCCCGACCAGAATTAGGCTTGATTGGGTGAAATGCTTCATCTTCTACAAACGGCAGCGCTTCGAGCTGCGACAAACTGAGCGGATGGCCCTGCCTTTCTTCGACGCAGGCTGGCATATTCTCCATTATTTCACAGTATTCAAAGCCGTCTTTACGTGTAAAACCGAGGCGCTGCATACACTGAAAGTGAATTATCTCTTCGTTTATTGGGAAATGGTTTTGTGGCCCTGCCACAGGGTCGCCACATTCTGCCATTGCAACTCTGACACCATCTACAGAGGTCGAAGTACGTTGCCATCGGGTGAATTCCGGTGATGGGGGGCAGCCGGTGAGTAAAAGTACCGATGAGATCAGGACTGGGATGGTAATGATCTGAGATTTTCTGAACATAGTTTGTCCTTAATTCATGTCAGGCCACCCGAATGGTGTCCAAATCTTGGGGGCTTCGCCCACTCTTAACTCTCTAAGGTGCGATACCTTTTCATACGGTACATTTCACTATCCGAGTGAGAGAGCAGTGTATCGGCATCCTTTCCGTGCTCGGGATAATATGCAACGCCGATACTGCACAATGGCATCTTGAGTGTGCCGAATTCAGGAGCCAGTGGCTCAGACATGACTTTGTGAATCTGATCTAGCTTTTTGGAAACCGCTTCCCTCGACTGTACTTCTGTCAGCAGCACCGTGAATTCATCGCCACCAATCCGAGCCACGGTGTCTGTCTCACGCACACAGCTTTTGAGACGTTGGGCAATAATGCACAGAACACGATCTCCCGCTGCGTGACCATGGACATCATTGATACTCTTGAAGTCATTTATATCCAAAAATAGCAAAGCTAGCTCATTCCCGTGGCGCTGCGCAGTCTGCAGTGCCGATATCAGTCGATCACTAAAGAGCGAACGATTGGTTAATTTTGTCAGCGGATCATGATGAGCAAGGAAGCGCAATTCCTCCTCTGCTTTAGCTAAAGCTGTGACGTTTCTTGCGACCCCAATCCTAGCACCAACTTCCTCCGACCAGAATGCAGCCCACAGGATGTAAACGACTGCCCCATCCTTGCGGATGTAACGGTTCCGGAAATCGAAATGAGGTTGACCATTCATCACCCGGGTAATCGAACCTCGCGTCGCATCCAAATCTTCAGGATGCATATAGCTGGTGATATTGGTGCCAATCAGTTCATCAGGGCGGTAGCCCAACAGGGCCTTACAGGCATCACTCACAAAAACAATGTGGTCGCTTTCATCAACCACAAATACAGTATCCAGCATTAGGTGGATCAGTTTGGGGTAGAGCGCCTGTAAATCGATGGCCATAAGTCATGTGCTATCTGAGTCGTAGAGCGCGATCATATCCCGATTTATAGGGTGGACTGCGAGGAATCTTTTAGGCATGAGGTAGCTCAGAGCGTGAGCACGGTGCACACCGCAGGCATGCGATTTAATTCGTCTATAACGTGCTTTTTGCCGAGTAACGCTGCTTATTTACAAGGGCGAAGCGACGTTCCGGGCGGCCTGCGCAAATCCCTAAAGCAAGCGGAGCGCGCCGGCCCACGATGGGCCAAAGGCTTGAGGATGGACGCCCGCAGGGCCAAAACCTGGCGTAGCCGGGTTTGGTTCACGACAGCCATACCCCGAAGGGGGCAAGCCCAAAGCGAACTTTGTAAATCGCCGTTGTCGGTAGTCCGGCTATGTATGCCAAGGACACGTTTGCTGAGTGGTGCCCCATTTTCTCTCCCATAAGGTGTATCAAGTCCGCGTACCTGTCTGTGGTTGTGCGGATGCGATAGGGAGTGAGCAAGCTCCAATCGATAGGTATCGGTGTTTCGGATATTTTGGGTGCTCAAGCCTTCTACCAGCCGGTGGTCAGACCACTGGGAATGACTGTAATGATGAGCATTGAAGCTGAACCCTCGCGCTCGAATCCTCGAAGGGTGGGATTCGGCTCTGGAGGAAAGCCATTCGTTCGGCTGCATCACGTGTCTGCCCCCAGCCAAGGGGCGCACATCGCCTTGATCGCGACTAGCCGTGAGGCGGTCGATGCTTTCTATGTGGCTGGCATAGCTGCTGGCGGACAGGCCAATTGGGCGCCTGTCATTAGGCCTCATTATCACTCAAATTATTACGCAGCTTAGGTGCTAACACCTGATGGAGTGAATCTAGAGGCTGTTTGCCATGTAGCATGTTGATCTCCAGTTACATTAGCCCCCAGGATATCTCCCGGTGGCGAGCCATCAGGCTCAGTCAGTGAGATAGCTCTGGACTTGATTGACTACATCTCGAGCGGTGCGGGTTACTCCGATCAATGTAGCTGAGGCAAGCCCCGTCCAATCGCCGTAACCCACCAGCCACAGATTAGCTGAACCAACACTCCGGTTTTCATTCACAGCGACTTTACCGTCATCGCCAACGATACCTAGGTTGCTCAGGTGGTCGAGCGCTGGAGAAAATCCAGTACACCAGATGACGGCATCGATCTTCGTCTCGGCCCCCGATGGCCACACAACACTTGTTGAGGTGAAATGCGTAAATGGCCGCACCGTGTTCAACACGCCGCGTTCGCGAGCTTCCCTTACCGGTGGCACCATTACAATGTCTCCCAGCCCTCCAACGGGCTGTTGAGGCTCAATCCCATCTTGTTGCGCCTTCAATCTAGCAGTGGCCCGCTCGAACAGGACGCGACCATCGACCTCATCTGGAAGATACTTTGGCGATTGTTGAGTCACCCAGGTTGCGTGAGCCACCTTTGAAACTTCGGCGTAAATCTGGGCACCCGAGTTACCACCGCCAACGACCAGCACTGCCTTCTCCGCGAACTCACTCGGCCCAACGTAATGGGCGGAATGGATTTGCTGTCCCTCGAAAAGCTCCTGCCCTGGATAGGTTGGAATAACCGGACTGCTCCATGTGCCGGTTGCGCTGATGACCGATTTGGCATCCCAGTAAGTATCTCCAGAGAAAACGCGCAGCCCGCCTTCGATGTTATCGACACGGGTCACCCGCGTGGAGCGGACAATGGGAAAATCATATCGGCGCTCATACTGAGTCAGATAGTCGACCACATCGTCCCGCCCAGGAGTCCCCTCGGATACTGCTGGCATGGGCCAGCCGGCGATTGAGCTCCATGCAGACGGCGAGAATAGTCGGAGAGAATCCCATCCATGCCGCCAGGCCCCTCCCGGTGCCGACTCGGCGTCGATTAATACGTAGGAAAGGCCTGTACGCTTCAAAAAATAGGCGACAGTCAGCGCGGATTGGCCACCGCCAATGACCACTACATCAAATTTCGAGTTTTGATTCACCAGTATCCCTCCAGGCCCATCTGCTTTACATCGGTTTAAACCCTGGCGCCATTCTCATCAATGACGACTTGTCCGTCTTCTCTGACGAAGCTGCCGCGCTGCTCTTGCGGCAGAAGGTCGAGGACTGCCTCTGAAGGACGACACAAGCGTGTCCCCAAAGGCGTCACGACGATGGGGCGATTGATAAGGATAGGGTGAGACATCATGGCATCGATGAGCTGTTCACCAGTAAGTGATGTATCACCCAGTCCTAGCTCCTCGTACGGCGTGCCTTTAATGCGGAGGAGGGCCCGCACATCGATACCCATTTTCTTGATCAACCTGACAAGCGTGGTGCGGTCACCCGTGAAGACAACACCATGCTGTTGTGGGGAATTGGAAGCGTTTAAGTCACCCTAAAAAATGCGACCTTCTGAGTAAGGCGATCAGCAAGCTGCGCTAACTCCTGACTGGCCGTCGCAACTTCACGAGAGCCAGTTGCCGATTGCACCGTTGAGCTATGGATGCGCGTGATATTTTGCGCAACGTCTTCGGCCACGACGCTTTGCTGGACAGATGCACTGGCGATTTGGGCATTCATGTGGTTTATGGCCCCGACTTGCTGGCTAATTTTACCTAGCGCCGCCTGGGCATTGCGGGTTTGCGAAACGGTGTGGCTTCATTTCGCGAATTTCCCGCGTCGACTCTTGAGTTCGATTAGCGAGAGAACGCACCTCATCGGCCACAACTGCAAACCCTCGGCCATGCTCACCTGCTCGGGCCGCTTCGATGGCAGCGTTAAGCGCCAATAGGTTAGTTTGCGTGGCAATTGAATTGATTACCTCGATCACTATTTCAATCTCTTCGCTGCGCTTGGACACCTGCTCTACCGTATTGGTGGTTTCAACCAGTGTGTTCGCTAATTGTTCGATAGCGAGAGTGGTGTCCGCAACGACGCGATTACCGCTTACAACTTCTGCATCGGCCAGACGCGTTGCGTCCGCTGCTTGAGATGCATAGCCCGAAACTTCATTGACCGTTGCCGCCATTTGCGTAATTGCAGTTGCCACCTGCTCAGCTTCGCGGGTCTGCAGGCTGATTTGATTGTTATTGGTGGACGATGTGGTCAACAGTTGCCTGGATGAATTGTTGACCTCTTGGGCCGCTATACGTACTTCACTAATGGTATCAGCCAAACGGCTAAGAGCAGTTTTCAGAACGCCCATCACGCTGTTCGGATAATCGGTAACGATCACTTGTTGCAAATCGCCTGCGGCCAACCGTTGGATAGCCTGCGCAACCTGAGTCGGCTCAGCGCCCAGCGTGGACTTGACGAAGCGGATGATAGAGATTGCCAGGATGATGCTCAGCAGCAGTGCTATGCCGGTTGCCATGAGCATCAGTCCTCTAAACTCACTGGCAGTGGCCTGTACAGCAGTGAGTTGGCTCTTGATCGAGGCTTCTTCGTAGTCAATCAGTGCGTTCACGCGTTTCAACCACTCGCTGTATTCACCTGAGGTCTGGCGCAGCAGCAAAGCTTGTGCTCCAGAGATATCTCCGGCGCGGCGCAGGGCGATTACCGATTTAGTGGAAGCGAGCGTTTGCGTTTCGATATCTTTAATCGCTCGTAGCAGCTGTTGCTCCTGCGATGTTACACCAGCAGTTGCGAATAGCTGATCCATTGGTGTTGCTGAATCGGAGTAGGCCTGTTCTAGATTGGTAACTTCGTTGAGATGGACGGCTAAGTCTTGATCACTATCCACTAATACTGCGTCCCGAATGGCAATAGCTCGGTTGTGCACGCTCCCCCGAAAGTTAATAGCGTAGCGTTGAATTTTCGCCGCATTTTCGCTCACGTGTTCCAGGGTGGAGTCGATAAAGCCTACCCGTTGAATGCCCACGGCGGTGATTAGGATAAGCAACGATACAATTACGGCGAAGCCAAGGCCTATGCGCGAGGCTAGTGAGATTGAGTTTTTCATGGGCGGAGCTCTAGATAGACCCTGTACGGGCAGGACTTGGTGCTTCCATTTTGCTATCCGTGTCAGGGGCTACTTGTGTACCTCCACCGCCCATTTGAAAAAGTGACGACAGCCTGGCGAGGTGCGAGCGCAGCAGATGATGCTAGCCGACTGCTGGCAGAGTGACACACATTGTGAAAAACCTATACAAGAATGTAGTTTTGTATAGGTTTTCGCCTCTCGCTGAGAGGAGGTGCCGCAGCCTTGTCGCAGGGCTGGTTTCGAGAATGCACCAACATAGCTAGCAGATCGGCTCGCTGAGTGGGTTTTCCGGTGGAGTGCCGTTTACACGCCTACGCAGGCACCTTAAAAAAGCGAAGAAACGAACTCGGCAATCGGTTCCGGCAATAGATCTTGGGGGTGATCCCCACCAAAGGTAGCTAGTCCACTACTTCCCTTGATGATTCCAGAGCTGACGATTTGTCCGCTATTGACTTGGACGACATCTACCCTGACTTCGACTTTGTCAGAGATCATCGACCATTCCGTCGCTCGATCTTCCCAATGGAGAATGGTGGGGAAAATCAGGATGTCTTGTTCCGCCCGCTGGGCTTGAGCGATGGCGTCTTCATAATTTGAAGCAAGACCTCCGATGCGCACCAGGCGCGATTTGGCGCTCGTCACGTTATAAATCATCTTGGTAGTGTTACGGCCAGATCCGCTGTAGACCGTGTCCCCGTACTCACCATCTGCAGGGGTCGTAATGAAAATACGTTCACTCGACGTTAACCGTGCAGAACCATTTTGTTGAGGTGTCCAGCGATGCGAATCCGCACAACCTGAGAGTACGGCGATCAGGGCAATAGCTAGGGGAAAACGCATTATCACATCCTTGTAGGGGTCGTAGCATCTAGGTAGCGGTGGAATGTAACAGCACTCGGAGCCCCATGATTCGATTTCAAGCTTTACAGACATATTTGGTGCATTGCGCGTCATCTGACTAGGCAATGGTAGCGCGTTCATGAGTGCAAGCTCATAGCGTAGCGAGTAGAACTTCGAGCTGCAGACGCTCCAACCCACTCAGCAGCTCAACTAGATCGGTGCCATAGCGTTGCCAGGTTTCGAAAGACCGACATGGCCGTCTGCGTGCGACGCTGCTGGTCATTCAGGATGAGCTGAAACGCCGACGTCATGAGCCAGTTAGGGTCGTGTGTCAGTGTCTTAAGCGAGTGGTCAATGGGTACTCCAATTACCACGCAGTACCGGGAAATCTGATACGTATCGGCGGTCTTCGGTTGGCGGTATGCCGTCCCTGAGGATCGCTTCGCGTCACGTACCCAAGGCAGGAGCCGTATGCGGTAGTTCCGCACGTACGGATCTGTGCGGGGTGCGGCAGGTAACTGCCGTCCCTACCGCGACCTCTTTAGCCAACGTTCCGGCCATTCATTCGATATAGCCTGAAGCTAGCCTCTTATTCCATAAAACAAGTACAAACGTATTTTATAGTGCGTTTTAATCTATCAAGATTTTTTGAACCGATTGGAGTGTTTACTTTTGAAAACTATGGCGCTTCTACCTTATGGCTTGGCGTTACTGGCTACCTGCTCAACGGCTTTTGCTGGCCCTACTCTGGATCGGGTGACGAAAAAAGGGGAGCTGGCACCAGCGGCTACATGCTCAATCCGCTGATCAGCCCTGGCAGTCTTGAAGACTTCGTCGAGCTGGTCATACCAGAGCTGCAAAAACGTGGCCTATACCGCACTCAACCGCAAAGCGGCACCTTCCGGTCGCGGTTACGGGGTGACGGTTCGAGCCATTTGCCCGCTTCAGCATATGGTGCTTCATTCCGTTTCGACTGAGCCCTCCAGAGGAGGGGGCGGCTCGCCCCCTGCGGCCTAAATGTATGGAAATCCAATGCCCCCATTGAATGATCACGCTCCGAACGCATTCACCTCCATAGAATTCGTTCTGACTGATATGGATGAGACGCTGACTCACCATGGACGCTTGGCAGCTGCTACCTACGACGCGTTGGAGCGCCTACAAGTTAGCGGCATTAAAGTAATTCCCGTGACTGCCGCGCCTGTCGGATGGTGTGATCAAATGGCGCGAATGTGGCCGGTGGATGGCGTAATCGGAGAAAACGGAGGACTGTTTTTAGACGCGGTACCGACCGGGTATACCGACTGGTTTTACGAGTCGTGGCTATCTGGCCAGGGGGGGGAAGCAGCTTTGCTTCAATGCTCATGGCAAGGATGTCCTAACTTTGATCTGCCGAAGTTACATCGACACGTGCATACAGCCACGTTCTGACTTAGTTGTAAAAGGTATGCTGCATTTGCTTAGGTCTAGAGGCTAGGCGATTTGTTGGGCTTCTTAGCTAAAGCTTCATTGGCTATCGCTTCTTCGGGCTTAAGCCCGGCTCGACGTCACGCCATCATGTTCTGTGGCCTATCGCACCGCTCGGCTAGGCTTTAAGTGCCCAATCGCGAGGGTATCCCTCATGGCTACTGCCACTGTGAATTCTAAAGGCCAAATCACCATCCCTGTCCTGGTACGGAATGCTTTAGGCCTGCAACCAGGAGATGAGGTCGAATTCGTCAATCTGGAAAATGGCCAGTTCGCCATGGTGGCAGCAACGTATTCCGTTGAGCGACTGAAGGGCATGATTCGCAAGGCGAAGGTCAACGTGAGCATTGACGACATGAACAAAGTCTTTGCGCTGAAGGAGTAAATGCTCAACTGGGATTCCCAGAACACCCTGAGCTTCAGCCGTAGATATGTTAATCCGACAAAAAACTGGTTGTAGTTCCCAAACGGGCTCGTTATGTTGGATGGGTGTCAATAAATGAGAATCCGTATGGACGATCAACTATCAACAGTACGACCTCCGGCCGAAGCCTATGAGGTTGATGCCGTCATCGAAGAGCTGAGGGCTGAATTTGACAGGCTTGAGCGCGAAAGTGTTCAGGCTGATAGTCATGTAGTTCGACGGGCTAAGGCTGCACTTGACGCTCTTGATCTCGCTGAGGGCTTGCACGATCACAGGATGATCAGCTGCAGCCTCGACCGTGCGTTCTTAGCACTGGAAGCGATTGACCATGCCTTCAATGTCTTTGGCCTATCGTCCGTTTTATCCCGCCAGTACAAATACTGGATCGGCGTTTTAGCGTTTTGCCTTGCCGCCTTGGCTAAGCTCAAAGCCCTACTTGCTCGCTCTCTACGAGCAACTCTGCGCGTCCCACTCTTTATGGACGGCCCAGAACTAAGCGGATACAAGCACCGCCTTCGTTAATCCCCCTTTCGAAAAATTTTCATTTTTCCTTTTTTCGATTGGGATCATTCCTATGACCTCAGAAAACCGTCGTGCCTGTACCGCTTGCTCCGAAAAGGGCGAGCTGAAATGCGTTTGTGTGCCTGTAACTCAAGCGTCCAACAACACATCGACAGTAAATAAACTCTCTCCAGAATCAACTCGTATCGTTACTAGCGAGCGCCTCTGGTTTGACCGGATACTTGATCTGCTGAAGATTGGTATAGGCTTGGCTAACCTGATCTTGGGGCTCAGCAAACACTAAGACTCCAGCCACTCCCTCGCAGCGAGTCAGCGGCGCTCCCATGGGCCATGACTTTGATGGATCCAGGTAATCGGTACGAATTGGAAACGGCCTCGGTTTCGCGAGGCCGGCTTTCAACAAGAAGCAACTATTTGCAGTTACCTGCTTTTCGATATCCCGCCGCCTGTGCATCAGATTCTGACGCAAAGGAAACCTGATTGTTCTCGGACACCTGACCATAACTAGGGCACCCCACTGAGAGGTGATACACCTGGCTCTTACGGTTGCCAATGATCGAACCTGATACGGTTGCGCTCGCGAGGGTTGGCTGGGCTGCTACTCGCGGAGAATTAACAGGAATCGCGCTAACGACCCCATCACCAACTGCCTTGTACCCTTGTGACCATCGACGCTCGCCAGTTACGAATGGATTGGAGTGCCCCATGATTGCTGCAATGCGTCGATCTCGCTCTTTCTCCCAAGACGAAACCGGGTACTGCTTGTCCCATTCACCCCGTTCTGCGCGCAGTCCAAGAGAAGGAAAGCTATGCGTTGGTACCGGCAGCAACGCGCCAAAGGGAGTACCTATCAGGCTGCCGTACGCGCACTCGCGTTTGAGTGGATTCGGATTCTGTACCGGTGTTGGCAGACCAGGACGCCACTACGATGAAACCACCTATTTGAATGCCTTGAGGAAGCGTGGTTCGCCGCTCCTCAAGAAGCTCGATTTAGGTTGACTGACTTCCTCAGGGGGTGAAGGGGCCGTTTGCAAACCGACGCGAACGGCCGCTAGAGAGCATCCACGAACCAACAAACGGCACAGCTTGTAAGCAGCGTGTAGACCGATGCTCTCGACGCTCACCTCATGAGACAAACATCGAGGCGAGCGCCGCGCCTGAAAGCACCACCGCGCCAAGAGCCACGGCCTGCTGCCGCAACCAGCCGGGTTTGGCCACTAACTGAGCCTCTAACTGCTCAATTCGAGCTTGGGTTTGTAGGTGTTTTTCCAATAAGTCATCCATCTTCGACTCAACCCGTTCCTGATGCTGGTTCAGCGCTTCGCTCACTTCTTTCCACGATGCCGTCATCGAACTTGACAGGCGTTCCCTCGTCTTGATTTCACTGACGAGCAACTTGGTCACTCGTTCGAGCTGCTTCTGCTGAGCCCCCTGAGCCTCCCCCTGTTTAATTAAATGGCGTGAGGACGCTGCGTTGAGTTGCTCTTGCATCCGAGTGCTGGTCGAGAAGGCCTTGCTCAATACCTGCAACTCTGTCTCATGGCTGTTCTGCGCGGCGGCCAGTTGGTTCACTGCAAGCCTGCAGTACTCATAGCCGTCTGACAATGCCAACAGTTCGTCGATCTGATGCTTGAACTCCCAGAGCACCACCATCGCCCCGTTCTGGTTGCCGTCCAAGGTGTGGGTGTCAGCTTGCAGGCGTTCTATCTCACTCACCAAGGCATCATTGAAACCGCGCAATACATTGTTGTTCACAGTATGCACCTGGGTGACCAGTTGCACGACGCTCTGCGTTACCTCAAGGCTCGCGCCAAATTCTGTTAGCAATTTGGCCAAGTCTTTGTCGTTCCTGCCTGACAAGCCACCCCAGAATGAGTCCCAACTGCCCTGGTTCTGAAAGCTGTCCAACTGAGCTTTGGTCTTCGAACCACGCTGTATCGCGGCATTGAGCTTTTGCAAGCCTTCATGGAAGTCTTTCAGCTGGTTCTCTTCGCAGCGCGGCGCCGGTAGCAACAGCTGCACCGGTTGAAGGACTACTTCATCGGCTGATGACACGGTAAGTACGACACTGCCACGCACAAAATTGAACACGTCAGGAATCCTGCGAAATACGGTTGGTTGGCAAGAGTGCCGAAAAATCGATTGCACGCACGCTGGTGTGACGAGTCAGCCGTTCGCGGTGGTCTATTACCTCCTTGGCCACCGCATCTACAGAATGCGCATATTCGAGCAACCCTTCGGCCATTAGCCATTCGTTTTCCTGCACTTTGATAAGCTGCAGCGCAGCCTCTCGTTTGGCTTCCAGCGACTCGCTCCATCCCGTTTTGAAATCCACTAGGTAAGCAACGATAGGGGGCACAAGGTTCTGCAAGTGATAACTGCACAGACCGAAACCGATGGCAGAAAGTACGCACGATAAGTAGGGTGCTGCCACCCCGGTCAGCGGTATCAGTTGCGACTCTATTACCGGCTCTAGGCCGTCCCAAAGCACCAACGTGCCGCTGACCACTACGGTCTCAACTATCTTCTGGATCAACTGTTCCCGGCTCATCGACTGAGCGCCTTTGTACAGTTGCCATGCGCCGTGAGCGAGGTCGAAAAGGTTACGCGCGAGATTGTAGACTTGGCGTATCGCCTTAGATAAGGCATTGACGATAAATTCGACGATGCCGTTGAGCAGATTCAGCGGCGCCTCGATCATTTTATCGATCACCGCCCAGATCTTTTTGAGGAAGCGCTCCACGCGCTGTTTCAGGCGAGCAGCGCCCCCCATAAACACGTCGACGAGTTCGTCTTTAACGGCCAATATTGCCGCTGAAGTCATTTGTTCCAGTAATTGCCAGCCTGAATTTTTCAGCGCTTCTTTGCCAGCACCCAGAGCGACATCAGTGGCATTGCCCAGGGTCTCTTTGAGTTTCTTAGCTTCGATGTTGTTGCGGATGCCTTGTTCCTGATGTAGTTCCTGGCGCTTGTTGATGGGCGGGTTTTCAGTCTTTATAAGGTGTGCTTCTAGGGCAGCTGCTGTTTCGGCCGAGTCCATAGTCACAAATTTCACCGTGCATCCTGCTTCGAGTTGCTCGGAAAGCTTGTATGGTTCGCCTTTTTTGTTGCCGTTGCGATGGTCATTCAGGTGCCCGTCTTGCCAACGCTGTCGCATGTTGGTGCTATCGCCGATGTACGCCAGCTTGCCACTCGCGTCATACACCACATAAACGCCTGGCTTCTCGGGCAGCTGTCTGGTGCTGGTGGTATCGGCGGCGCTGAGATTGATCTCTCCATCGAACTGCAAGGTAGCAAGCGAGCCGATTCCCGCTGACAAACTTTTCAGCAGAATCTCCTTCCACGCTACCCCCCGATTGGCAACATCCATCGCACTTTGCGCTGAAGTGGCGGCAAGGGTGTCCTTGCCGACCTGCAACGGGTCGGATGTCTTCGCGTTCGGACGGGAGTTATTCTTGTTGCGAAAGCCGGCGATCAGTTTTCGATTGATGTTCTCGATCGCGCGATCAACGATAAGGTTCGCCATTGGAGAGAGCGACTTTTGTTCGTATTGTGGGCCCATAAATCCTTCTCGAAAAACTTTCCTGTTGGAGGGGCGAACTACTGGCGCGAAAGCTATCAAAGTGACACTAATGGTTCCACCTGAAATTAAGTGCTTGAAAAAATTGTTTTCTGGTTGTTGTCTACGATTCCGTACCCCAGGACTAGCGCTTTACCGACACCGCGCAGAAAAAACGCGTGGTGCTGTTGGCTATTTGCGGGCCCCATTGTCTCTCCGACTTGCTACACCGCTGTACGGTAACGAACTGGACTGTGGATCCCCGAATGGGCTCCGCTCATTTGATCCCTCATTTACCTGGTATCTACTCATAAAGCCAAGGCTTCAACGCCTCCAAGTTCTTCACTACAATTTGCTGTGCTGACGCCTTGGGCTCAAGCTTCTTTGGGTCGATCTGGTACCGCTGCAACACATAACCCACCAGCGCACACCGCGTTGGTATCACCAGCACACCGTGCTCCATCCCATAGTCGACCTCAATGATCGCCCGTTGCGCGGGTTTCAAACGCGAGTCCGGCTCGATCACCACATCGACAAGGACGTTCCATTCCTCATCCTCGCTGATAAGGTTCTCGCTTATCCGCTCAAACTCCGGCTCCCCCCGGAACCTGCTTAACACAAAATCCCGGTACTTACGGTTCTTCTCGCAATAAGCCCGCACATGCCAGCGCATGCCCGTGTAGACCAGGGTATGCGGTGATATAAGCCGAGTCTCCGGGACGGGATTAGACAGCGAGACGTAATCGATGGCAATCACCTCGCCATTTCTGCAAGCCTTGAGCAGTGGCCGAAGTACTTGCGGACGAATTGTGCGGTCTGGCACCTCCAATACCCTGGTATGCGCATAAGCCAATGCCAACCCCTCCACATGCGGCGCCCGCGAGTGGGTTTGGTTGAGCAGTTGCAGATAGGCATTGGCACTGTCGTCGATGAAGAGCGGCTTGAAGCTCTTGCTCGGTACATAGCCCTTCAGGTGCTTGTCATATGTAAGGTTTTTAGGCGCATGCTCGGTGATGTAGGTGTTGATGTCTTTGGACGCCTGCTGGCGGCTGATTCCGAAGCTCTGCATCAGGTGGCCCGTGGTAAGGCGGCCTTCCCACCACGTCACAGTTTCAATTAATCGATAGCGAAGTGCTAGATCCCAGCGGACTTGGTTGATCTCTTGTGTGCGTTTCATGGCCCGTCCATATGCGTGATTTGTTTACCTGTATAAGTCTACAATCTATACACGTAATAAATCACTACATATTCTTTAGCTATCTTCGGAACAAGCGACTTAGCGAAAGGATTGAAAAAATGACTACGATGGATGTGATTTCGGCTGCGGCCCTGGTGATGATGATGGTAATTGCTCTGCTACTGCTGGCCCATTATTTGAAGCTGCAAAAGGTATGGGGGGCGATTGTCAATTGCCGTACGACGTTGCGCTGGGCGCGCATTCATGAGTCGGAGAATAAGGAACTTCGTTCGGCACTACGTGCTGAGAGGGCGTATGTAAATCAGCTGCAGAGGAAGGTAACGTTGCTGGAGGAGCTATTGCCTGAAAGCAAATGATGTTGGCTTGCAGGAAGGTCGGGGTCAAAACCGAGTGCGACCCCTATCATCTGTAGGTGCTCGGCGCTGCAGGCATTGATGAATCTGTTGGGGAAATAAAGGCTCAGAATTTTTGCTTTGAACATCTGTGAAAGCGGGTTGGCATCGATTTCAGCGAAGTCGAGTTGCGCGTCATTGCCCATACGCACGAGGGCCACGAGGGCCACGAGTGCGACGCGGACTGCTCGGAACGCGGTGGTTGCGTTGTCACCGAATTTTTTAGCGAACCGATACTCTTTGGATGTATCGCTCTTTGTTGCGCCGAAATAGATGCCGAATTTGATTGCCGTCGACCCCTGGATCACCGCCCAAGGCCGGGTTTTGACTTCGACCCGATCACAGAAGGTTGGGCGTTAGAGACCAATCACATAGTCATCCAACTTGAGGCGGTTCAGCCTCGTGATGGGGAATGATTCAAGAAACTCTCCACGACTTTGCTCGGCCCGTGCCTCGCGGTCTGGGTCATAGTTATTTTCGAAGGCTTTTAGCAAACCGACTGAAAGCGGGTTGGCGGTCATGCTGCGATCTTGCAAACGCTAGTAAGCTATCACGATGGCAAATCGCCACTCGCCTGGATCGCCTTTGCTGAGGTTTGCCACAAACCAACGCTGAACAAGTGGTGTAGTGGGGTAGTTTAACCAGGAGCGCTCACCAATTCCGGGCACACCTGATTTTGTTGCCTTGTTCGGTGATATAACCAACTGCCACCTAGTGCCTCTGACCGATGTTCATTGGAACGGGCCAACAGCAAAGGTAAGCGCAGCTAACATAATGGCGTGCACGCCGTCATCAGAGCTTGAACTTTGGGGAAGAATTTAGGCATGCACTCTGCATCTGGCGGCATGTTGAAAAATGAAATACTGATAGAATCGGGGGTAGGTGCCTAGCCTTCCGGTTAGACGTCAGTTACTTGGAAGTCTCTATACACAGCTCAGCTCAAGAGCCGAATCTTCTTATGTCAAGTCAGCGCGCCCAGTGCTTCGAAGCGAACTCAAAACGCATTTTCTGGCAAACTCTCGAAGTCCATATTTCCGTTGATCATTGTGTAGATTGTCAGGGATATGTCGCTATATTGAACGCCTTGAGCTGTGTGGATTTGCTTAACTTCAAATGGCTCTGATTTAGAGTTGCACCCATTCTTAATGTCTTTGTATTTAATAATATATTTGTCTGGTTCAATTTTGTTCATCTTGAATGTACTACCCGCCGGAATGTAAGCCTCTCGGATTCCCGAAGATCTTCCATCAGTAGGGCGAGCAAGCTTAATGTAAATGTTTGAGTTGCCTTTAGCGTTGTCAATAGTAATTGTCGAATAACCATTGGTTCTCGTGATCGGGCCTACATAGGCAGCGCGAGTGGGCCAAGCCTGTCCATTGGGGGCTTTTGTCATTTCAGGAGAGCACATGGTCGGTGCTTTTGGCTTTGTAGATACTTTAACAGCAGGTGCTTGAGTACCTGTGGTGCCTGCTGGCTTGGTAATGGTTTGGGTTAAAAGCTTTCTACTTTGTTCCGGTGTTAAATTATATGTTTGTTGAGCTGGCAATGCTTTCGTGTTTGCACTATTTTCTGATGTTGATTTGGAATAATGATTTTTAAAGTTATCCCAGTTTTCGGAGATCTTATTTTTTATATCTGTTGAGGTGTGGCTGTATCCCCAGGCGGAAAATATTAATACGACTAATACTGTAGTAAGCAATTTTGGCAGTTGTTGTTTTGAGCTGTCAGGTTTATATTCCCTCCATTGGTCTGAAGGGGCTGATGGCTGTGGCTGTGGCTGTGGCTGTTCTTTTATTGAATCAACTCTATGAGCAGCTTTCCATTCTTCTACACGGATCCATTTATCATGGTTATCTCGTTTTTCGGGATCAGAAAGAACCTCATATGCTTCATTGAGATGTAGCATAATTTTAGCTGCTTGGGGGTCGGGGTTGCGATCAGGGTGGTATTTCTGTGTTAGAGACTTATACGCCGCACGTATAACCTCTTGAGGAGCGTCCCGTGAAACTTTCAAGTTGTCGTAATGGGTGCGGATTTTCATTGGCATATCCGTTGCTTTAATGCTGGCATTCTAGCATTGAGATGCCATCAATCCAAGAATGGCGTTGAGAGGGATAGAGGAGAAAAAACCCTATATTGCGGGCTATTGAGGTTGTAAGAGTCTTCAAGTGTTCGATCAACCAGAATGTCACGTTTCAACTCTGCAGGCTGTCGTTTAGTGCGATTGGTTTAAAAGCACATAATGGCGGCTATGCACGATTTTTCGCCAACGTGATCCGCAAGTGGCTACCGCTTTACCGAGATCAGCCGCCAGCGACGTTGCCGGTTTTCGTTCCATTAAGAGCTACACTTAAACGGCAGGCAGAAGGTTCGGCGATTATTGAGCTGCCATTTGGCGACATGCGTGCCGGCACTGAAACTGCGCTGGCCAGGGTGATCGCGGTGTTCGGTGCGGCGAAGCCGCACTGCGCTTATCCGTTTGCCAACCACCGCGCCACTCGTATGAAAGTGCTGGTGAATGACGGGTTTGGAGTCTGGCTGGCTGCTCGCCGATTGAACCAAGGAAAGTTTCACTGGCCCAGCATTCGACAAGGCTGCGAGATAGAGCTGGATACCGAGCAACTGCTAGCGTTGGTGTTGTCCCTACCGCGACCTGGTAGAGAACGGAATTTTTCACTGATGCACCTGGTGGCGGGTTAATTGAGAAAACAACCGAAGATGTAGGCGTCGGACACCAAATACCCATGGAGCTCGAGCCCTTGCTCGACAGTGGGTGCGCCCTAAATTTAGCTCACAGACAAGACGGTGTTGAGGGGCGGCAAGGTCGCCGCTGGGAAATATGACTGTGAAACAGCAATCAGCAGGGCCGATCCAAGCGCCCTGCTGAGTGAAAAGCCTATAGTGAAGCCCTACCGCAGTAGAGAATCAATCGCTTCACGCAGGCTATTGGCCGATTTCGAATCATCAAGCGCTACTTTCTCACGCATGTTCTTCAGCGCTCTGAGCGCACTTTCATCCTTCCTAAGGAGGTCGCTGGCCTCATATCCACCCATTGCAGCCAATGCCAAAGCGCGCTTGGGTGAATTGTTTTTCTCGGAGGTGTTGTTTTGATCATAGAAGTCGCGAAGTCTGGTGGACGATGCACCTTTAACCTTTTCCCAGCCCTCCAAATGCTGCTTTGTCAGCGCATCTCCCATCGCCTTACCTGCGGCCTTGCCAATCCCTGCAACAATGTCAAAAAATCCCATTTCGATATTCCTATGTGATCGATTAGATTTAATTCGGCAGGATTACTAAAAACTTTAGAGGTTTCAGTCTAAGCGTCCGCCGAAGTCAGCTTGCATGACTCTGGCAGATACGCTCAACATCACCCCTAGCCGCACTGGTGCCGCTCTCTGCCACGTACTTCCCGCCAGTCATTGCGGCAGAGCAGATCCCGAACAGCCAGCAGATCACTCGTGCTGGAGAGCAGGCCTCGGTGACGGGGCCTGCCGAATATTTCACTGGTCGCGTAAGGCTCGACCCATTGACCGCTGCAACGGCCGACCTCAACACCTCAGCCCTCTACGTCACCTTTGAACCTGGCGCGCGTTCGGCCTGGCACACGCACCCTGCCGGGCAATATCTGGTGATGACAGCAGGGGTAGGGCGTACCCAGAAATGGGGGAAGCCCGTGCAAGAATTACGTCCTGGTGATGTGGTGTGGTGCCCCCCCCCGGGGGTTAAGCACTGGCATGGCGCCGCGCCGTCGACTGCCTTGACACACATGGCTGTAGTGGTCTAATGAAACCGGACACCCATTTAGGCGAGAATGCTCGCCAGATAGAGGTATCTGATGACCAAACAACTTCGTTCTTTTTCCGCTGAATTCAAACGCGAGGCCGCAGGCCTCGTGCTCGATCAAGGCTATAGCCATATCGAAGCCAGCCGCTCGCTTGGTGTGGTTGAGTCCGCCGCCGCTGGGTTGATCAGCTTCAGCAGGAGCGCACCGGCGTTACTCCGCAGAGTGAAGCGCTGACGCCAGAGCAATAGAAAATCCAGAAATTGGACGCTCGAATCGCTCGACTTTAGCGGGAGAAATCCATTTTAAAAAAGGCTACCGCGCTCTTGATGTCGGAAGAGGACGAGCGCACGCGCTGATTGATCAATTGAGCCCCCAAGAGACGGTTGATTGACTTTGCGCAGTCTTTGATGTCACTCCTTCGTGTTACTACGCCCACCGTCTCAGGCGCCGAACTCCAGACGTTGAGCGGCTTCGGTTGCGCAGCCGGGTTAACGAACCGTTTACGCAAAGTCAAAGCGCCGCCGGTAGCCGCAGCATCGTGTCGATGATGCAGGAAGATGGCGAGCAAATTGGGCGGTTCAAGGTGCGAGGCCTGATGCGCGAACTGGAGTTGGTCAGCAAAAAACCTGGATCACATGCTTACAAACGAGCGACGGTTGAGCGGCCTGACATTCCGAACATCTTGAATCGAGAGTTTGATGTGCCGGCGCCGAATTAGGTCTGGTGTGGCGACATCACCTACATCTGGGCTCAAGGGAAATGGCATTACCTGGCTGTCGTTATGGATCTTTACGCGCGCCGAGTGGTGGGCTGGGCGCTGTCGAACAAGCCGGTTGCGAATCTGGTCATCAAGGCGTTGGACATGGCTTACGAACAGCGTGGCAGGCCTCAAGGGCTGCTGTTCCACTCGGATCAGGGCTCGCAATATGGCAGTTGCCAGTTTCGCCAACGGCTCTGGCGTTACCGCATGCGCCAAAGCACGAGCCTTCGCGGAAACTGTTGGGATAACGCGCCGTTGGAGCGTGTGTTTTGCAGCTTGAAAACTGAATGGATACCGACTTTGGGCTACATGACAGCTCAAGAAGCGCACCGCGACATCAGTTATTACCTGATGCATCGGTACAACTGGGTTCGACCCCATCAATTCAATGGTGGGCTGGCGCCAGCTCGGGCCGAAGAAAAAATTAACGTCGTGTCCGGGATTAGTTGACCACTACAGGGCGAGGGCCGGAAGGCGGTAGTAGCGCACTGGCGTCGCTCAGGATGTACACTTGAAATTTTTAAGATTCTGGAATCAGGATGACAATGGAGTGGCGAGCATCTGCTTGGGGGCGGTTGCTGACAAAATCTGAGCCATGGCGCTTAAACACTGAAGACGATCGGCTTTTCTTAAGGCTCGGCGACAGGGTGGTTGAGATACAACCTGACAACCTCCCCAAGGTCGAAGTCAATCGTGGCGTGCTTTGGACAGATATCACGCTGTTCGAAGGCCGCCAATTTCGTGTCGATGGGTTGCCCAACTCTAAACAGCCTAACCTTGCACAGGAATTAGCTCGGCTCCTCCTGATTACCCGACGACAACGCTTTGAGGAATGCTACTCCTCCATCCGAAGATGGTTGGACACCATTGTGCAGACCGTAAAAAAAGCCGACGCTGAACACCACTGGCTGACGCACGAGATGCAGCAGGCGCTTCTCGTAGCCAAGCCAATGCTGAGTATCGATGATCAAGCGATAACTAAATTGTTTCAGACTCCTGAAGTTCAATCCTCTCTCCAGGAGCGCGCTCCGGCTGTCCAGCAGGATCTTGACGACTGGATGTGTAATTGGTCGGAGGCATGGGCGCGCCGAAACGACGAGCATATGTTGCATGAGCTTGATGCATGCAAGGATCTCCTCGGCAAAGTAGAAAGCAAGCCGCTTACAGATGAGCAATCCCGAGCTGTAATCTGCTTTGATAACCGCCTCCAAGTCATCGCTTCTGCAGGTTCTGGCAAGACTTCAACCATGGTTGCCAAGGCGGTCTATGCCCTGCACCGTAAATTAGTATCTCCAAGCTCAATCGTCATGCTGGCCTTTAACAAGGCCGCAGCTGGAGAGCTTCAGGCGCGGGTTGCTGAATCACTCGCGCGTGTCGCTATCAAAGACATACAAGTGGAAGCAAAGACCTTCCATTCCCTCGGGCTTTCCATCATCGCTGAAGCAACCGGCCGTAAGCCTCATGTACCGGATTGGGCGGTAGAAAACCTACTGGGCCTCCAGAAACTCTTGAACATCGTTGACAATCTTAAGGATCAATCTGAGGTTTTCAGGGCTCGGTGGGATCTATTCAGATTGGTACTTGGGCGAGACGTTCCTGCTGCGGGTGAGGATCAATCTTTCGAAGCTTGGGACAAGGAAGGACAAGGCCGTCTGGTGTCATTGAAGGGTGATCATGTTGCAAGCCAAGAGGAGCGGATTATCGCTAATTGGCTTTTCTACAACGGCATCGATTATCAATACGAGCGGTCTTACGAGCATGACACAGCCACCGTTATGCATCGCCAATATTTCCCCGACTTTTTCTACCCCGACATTAACCTCTACCATGAACATTTCGCATTAGACGCCTCTGGCCAGCCTCCAGAGCACTTCAAGGATTACCTAGAAGGCGTTAATTGGAAACGAGCGACGCATGAAAAGCTAGGCACAGCTCTCATCGAGACGACCTCGCATCAATTGCAAATCGGCGAAATTTTTAAGCATTTGGGTACAGAGCTTACGTCTCGCGGCCTCATCCTCGACCCAAATCCAGATCGTCCTATTCCTGCAAAAGGGATGGTACCGATGGAGCACGTTGACCTAATTAAGCTGCTCCGCACGTTCATTACTCACTTCAAAAGCAACAGCCTCACAGTTGATGTGCTATTTGAGCGCCTGCGGGATCTGCCGATTGGAGCGTTCAGATATCGTTTCGAAGCTTTTTTGGAGCTGGCTGTTCCGGTCATCAACTGCTGGAACATGGCACTGTCCTTAGAAAAGGGAATTGATTTCGAGGACATGATCAACATGGCGGCTGAGAGCCTTGAGAGAGGGCATCCCTCGCCATACAGCCTGGTAATGGCTGACGAGTACCAAGATGCTTCGAGGGCCCGTGCGCGCCTCTGCAGAGCATTAGTCGCTGAGGCGGGTCGACATCTCTTCGCTGTTGGAGACGATTGGCAATCTATCAATCGCTTTGCCGGTGCAGACATTTCAGTCATGACGGGCTTTCGCGATTGGTTTGGGCACGGCCAGGTTTATCGGCTGGAGACTACATTCCGATGCCCTCAAGAACTCTGTGATGTGTCCAGTCGCTTTGTCTCCAAAAATCCGGCCCAGTTAAAAAAGCGGGTTTCTTCAGTTACGCCCGCCATCGATCCTAGTATCCAAGCGTTCCAAGTCCCAGACAGAAACGAGCTTCAGGGAGCGATTAGCCACTACCTGTCTGAGCTTTATCGTCGCTTGGTCGACGGCGCGGTGCCTACAGGAAAGAACGGGAAAGTGACCGTGTTCGTTTTGGGGCGTTATAAGAATGATCGACAATACGTCCCGGACAGCTGGCAGTATCATTTCGGGGATCGAATCGAAGTTAAATTTAAGACTATCCATACCTCCAAAGGCGATGAGGCAGAGTATGTAATCCTTCCAGGGATGGTGTCCCGGGGATTCCCAAACGTCAAAAGCGATGACTCGGTGCTGCAGTTGGTCATGCCTGCCGGGGACACATATCAACACAGTGAAGAGCGACGGTTGTTCTACGTAGCTCTTACCCGTGCTCGTCGTTCTGTCGCGATGTTCACAGTAAAGGGCAAGAGCTCCCCGTTTCTTGATGAAATGGTGAAAGAGGGCTCCGTTAAAGTCACCGACATTCGTGGCGAGCCCATTCAGGAAGAACGTTGCCCAGTCTGTAAACGCGGTGTGTTAGTCATCCGACAAGGCCCATTTGGCGAGTTTCGCTCGTGCTCAAGCTATCCGATGTGCAGCTACAAACCTAAGCGGCAACAAAAGCCGAGCAACAGTATTGCCAGGATACCTTCACGTGGGCCGTGGTGAGGCCACATGACTTCACCGGGCCCGCGATCCCGCCTGTCAACTACCGACACCAGGGTATCTGCACGAGTTGTCAGTAGGCGGCACCTGTTATCAATACGTATATATTCGGTATTTAAGATAAACCAAGATATAGAGACGGCGTCGCCTACCAGCCCTAGATAGTGGCTTTTAATTTCGTAGTCCAGAGGAGTGATATTCACCATGCTAGATTTTTTTAGAAAACTACTCAGTCCGTCGAAAAATAACGAGCTCTCTCTTGAAAATATAAACATAAAAAACACAAAAGATCTAGAGAAGCTGATGCGTGGATTGGGCCCAGAGCGAGCTAGCGAAATCATGCGAAAACGAGCTCTAGAGGGCAACCTTACCTGCCAGCTTTTTTTTGCAAACGGCGCGTCTTTCATTCCGGAAGCAGACTTGACTGATAGCATGCGAAGAGACTTCGAGGTCTTTACCAAAATGGCCGCAGAAAATGGAGACGCCGGATCTCAGTTTAATCTTGCACTCTCGTTCGTTAAAAAAGTAGACAGCTCAAAAAGCTACTTTTCAGGCGATAATATTGAAAACCTAAAGCAGGCTAAGCACTGGCACAAGGAAGCAGCCTCCCAAGGGTTCAAGCCTTCGATTAAATCCCTGGAAAGTTTAAAGTCTGTTTTTGACAATGTTTAGCAAGAGTTGGATTAGCATAGAAAGATAACCCCAACCTGCAGCTAGGGGGCTCCTTGTCGCGTCCAGCGAAAATAAAAAACACGTAAGATCTAGCTGAAGCGGAGTGTTAGAGATGGTCTTTACCTTCACCCTTAATTACGAACTGACGTCTGACGAGAGCGATATGGACGCGCTTGTCGAACGTTTGGCGAAAGAAGGCTGTGATGATGCGTTAGTCGGAGTGGGACAACCAGGTCGCCTTGCGTTGGAGTTTGTCCGTGAAGCACGCTCTGCACATGATGCAATTGAGGGCGCGATAAAAGATGTGCGCCGAGCTGTACCTAACGCTCACTTGATCGAGGCAGCTCTCGCTCCATAATCGACTGCACGCAGCCTTCTGTGAGTGGGTCAAGACAACGCATTGCGGCTGTCTCATTTCTCCTGAGCGTTACCAAGCCGTCCGCTATCCCAGGCTTTCGTGAGCTCGTCTATTCGATCCGCAATCTGAGGCGTTTTTGATAGGACAAGGCAGCGCGCATTGCCGACAAACTCCTCGATCAGAAACACAGCGTCGCCTACATCCGGCTCGAGCTCCTGCAGCGATTCGTCCGGAATTCAAATCGCACCATCGCCATCCCATTCTTCGATGATGATTTTCATAGGTGGCTTTTTCACGTGTGGTCTCCACTGCTTGAAGTCAGCAATGGTAACGTGCTTTGCGTACAGGCTCAGAGCGCTGCGAGCAACCGTTCGAGCTGTTCACGCTCCCAGGCACTCAGTAGTTCGACAGGGTCGGTTCCCTCGCGCTGCCAGAGTTCGAGTGTACCGACCCGGCCGTCAGGCGACCTGCAGTACTCGCAGTAGTCCAGGGTGTCACAGTCATTGAAGAGGGTGAGTGCCCAGTCATTAATCTCCACGGTCATGAGGCCGTGGTAGATCTCATTCCATGACTGGATGGAATTTCGTCTCATGATGCGTTTGCTGAGCGCGGCTTCCTTCATTACCTGAGAGACCTCGTGGGCGGTGAGAAGTGAGGTTGGGCGCGAATCATCCTCTGGCTGATTCATAATCTCTTTATTACCAAGCCATTTGATTAGTTTCTCGATGAGCTTTGCGTCCTTTTCCGAGAACTCGAGCTCCACTCCTGCCGGAACCTCAGCCAGCCTGCGTTTCATTTTTCTCATCTGCACTGCGGCATAGCCAATGACTCCGATACCGGTGATTCCGGCAAGGCCAAGTCCTACCGGGACAGCTATTGGTGTGGCAGAGATTAAACCGGCAGACATTAAGATCCCGGTCAGGCCAGAAGCCCCAACGGTGGTGCCAAAGAGTCCTGCACTACCGATAATCGCGCTGCCTGCACCAGCAACCGCCGCTGTCCCCAACCCTAATGCCGCCAGAGCAGTGGCGCCTGCAGAGTAGATAATTGTCGATATCGCAGCGGTGCTGAGATATGTCCCGACCACGTACCCCGCAGCTGACGTAACTATCATGCCCCTGCCGCATGAGGAACCAGCGACCCACCTGCCGCGAGAGCAGCGATCACTGGGATAACTGGTATTGGCATATTCTGTTCCTTTTGTGCTGTAAGACTCGGATATCGGCTTGCAGATTTTAAGCCATCAAAATGCACAGCTCTGCTAGAGCGAGCACGAGTACCTGCGAGAGTTATCTAGCGTCAGGCTGATAGATGCTGGAACTCTAGCCTAGCCGGCCCGGCAGTCCAACCGCCTTGATGGGATTTCGCCATCATTGATGCGCCTGTGTGCAGTGGAAACAAGCTCGTGGACTGAGTGATGGCACTGAGCTATGGTCGCTAGCAGGATGTGCGTGAAGGCATGCGATGACTTTGGAAAGGACGGAAACGATGATTTACCAATGCAACGGATGCAACAGGACTACTTTCGAGACAGCATGCCCATGGTGCATGGGCTCCAAATTTCTCCGTCATCAGAGCTCACGTTGCGGCACCTCACTCCACTGGATCCTTCGTTCTATCCCGACTTTCATCACAGATCCAAAGGCTTGATTCAAGACTTTTTCGGGAAGAAGAAGGAGCAAGCCCAGCTCAACGATCTCCTGAATAACGTTTTGAGAAAGTACGCAGAGCTTAAGCAGCCATATTTCACAAACTTTTTTCACACAACTCGCGAAAGCGCAGGTAGCGGCGATGAAGCAGGCGTGCCCGGCCCACGTTTGGATGGTGTGTACAGCGAGAGAGAGCTGTTCAGGGAGGTCTTGATTCGCAAAGGCTTTGACGAGCTTGAAGGGCTTCCATCTCTTTTGGACAAGCTGCTGCAAACCACCGCATTCAACTCTGCCTACCTGGGCTTCTCGAGAGAGTTGACCCGCCACATCCGAACAAATTTTGCTGACACCTTACGTTCCTGGATTGAAGAGGCCGGGACTACATTCAGGTCTGACTTGGCCTTGTTCTACTACAACCTTTGGGAAAATGACGTTCCATTTCCCAACGTTCAATTCAATCCCCAATCAGCCACCACATCCGGCGTACCACTCCTTCCGCTGCAGGCTTTTCGGAATGGCTTGAGTCTATGCGAAGAGATTTATTTCGATATTCTCGTCGAGCGGCTGGGATCTCAGCTGGAGCATTTTAATCCGAATCAGTTCATCACCATGTACCTGGTGGATGCAATGGACGGCTTCCAGTTCGAAGCCTTCCTGGTCGAGATCTTTCAGACCATTGGCTATGACGTTAAAGAGACCAAAAAGACTGCTGATCAAGGTGCCGATCTTTTCGTTAGCCGCTTCGGCAAAAACATGGTGATCCAGGCAAAGAATTATGCCGGGTCTGTAGGGAACGCAGCTGTCCAGCAAGCCATTTCTGCCAAGGCCTTCTATGGATGCGACGAGGCTATGATGGTTACCAACTCGTACTACACGAAGTCTGCAAAGGAATTGGCCAGCACAGCTGGTGTTCGGCTGATCGACCGGGATGGTCTTCAGAGCTACCTGGATGACTACAATCAGAAGCTCATCGAATTCTTCCAGGCCGAGGAAGAAGGTAACTAGAGTTGCCGTTAGTTATAAGTGCGCCGTAGAAATGATCATTTCCCAAACGGCGACAGAACGGTTTCTGAACGAGAGCCATGTGAGCCCACGTGATGGCTAATTTGCCAGCCAGGATCGGCCGGATGCTTGTCTAGCCGGTAGCCACAACAGTTGCGCACGGGGTTCGTGATCTCGTATTCGCGCCAGTCCGCCACAGCTCGACCATCAATGGGCTGCGGCTTTCGCTCGGTCAGCCAAGCGAGGGCATTGATGAACTGACCATGTGAAAATACCGCGATGTCCCGGGCGGGATGCTCTGCCAGTTGATCCAGGAAAGACTGAACTCTAAATATGAAGTCCAAAAAAGATTCGGCGCCTTCACCATCTCTAAATGCGGGGTCTGACCTTGACCAATATGCTTCGACCCATTCCCGCCTCATGGCAAGGGTCGTGTTGCGACACCGCACTGGCTCAAGGTAAGTGAATTCATGAATGGGCCAGGTTTCAAACGGGTTAGCGGGGAAGGCAGCTAAGGTCGCCCTTGCGGTTGCCTGCGCTCGAGAGAACGTAGAAGCGACTATGAGAGCAGGAGCACGGTTGAATGACTGGGCCACTAGGTATGCTTGCTCAACACCTTTCGGCGTGAGAGGAATAGTCGCGTGATTCAGGCTGGCTTCGCCAGCATTGGCGGCACTTTCTCCGTGGCGTATTAGTCGGACATTCTTCATTAACCAGATACTCGCACAGCTTCGGCCACTCGTTTATCTTCGATTCGTTAGGCTACACACTTCTGGTGTCTGCCCTGGCCAAGGATACACCGCAGCCATGAGAGTGGATGAGAGCACGCATAGGACGGAAGGTGATGAAGCTATTTTTGGACTGTGAGTTCACTCAGCTCAACCAAGATACAAAGCTGATCTCATTGGCATTAGTCTCGGAGACCGGCAACGAGTTTTATGTGGAGCTGACCGACATGTATCAGGTGGCGGACTGCAGTGACTTCGTAATCCAGAACGTACTGCCTCAGCTGGATCTCCCCCTCTATGGGATGTCACTCGTGGACGCCCAAGCTGCGCTGAGGGTTTTCCTCGGCAGTATTGACCGCCAATTGGAGGTTTGCTCGGACGCACCAGAATGGGATTGGGAGTTTTTCTGTCAGCTCGCGTATGTCGGTCACAAGTGGCCGAGCCATGTGGAGAATCGGCCTATCAATCTGATCCACTTGTTCAGGCATTTTGAAGCCGACGACATCGGCAACGTTACGCTTCCCGACCTTCCGCATCATGCCTTGCTCGATGCCCGACTCCTTGCCGGTCTTTACCAACGCTTGGCAGGAGCCTCCAAGCAGGTTGGGGATTGATTAAATGCCGGCCATTAACCTTAGGAGGACGGGGGCTACACACTTTAGACTGTGGTCGTTGATTTGGGCTCACAAAGCCCGGCTTAACTCGATGACTGACCTGGCATCTCGGTGCGAAGCCTAGCTACTATTTAATGAGCCAATCTCGTAGGTATTCCCATGCCTTCCGCAATCCTTAGATCACGCGGCCGGATCACAATCCCTGCTCAGGTACGTAGTTCGCTCGGCCTGAAGCCAGGAGATCGAGTTCATTTCTTCGAAATTTCGGAAGGCCAGTTCGCGATAGTTGCGGCCTTTCATTCTGTGCAAAGCCTCAAGGGCATGATCCGGAAGCCGAGAGTTCCCGTTAGTGTTGAGGACATGAATGCTGCCATTGCAGCCGAAGGTTCACATACTCGATGACGGGCTTAGCATCATTGATGCTGACGCAGGGTGAACTGAAGCGAGCTTAGTACTCGGCAGGAGTGCCTTTATCGACAAACTGTTTTGACCGTCCGCCCGGCTTATACGTATTTGAGACATGAGTATTGAATATCAGCCTGCCCCAAAAACCCATGGGGATATTTGGGCAGCACTGCATTTGCCGTCTCGCGGGAAGAAACTACATGAGGGTGCGCATAAAGGCCTTCCTTTCGAGTTACTTGATCAGATAGCGACCCTGGTGCAGATGCCGTGCGGATATCTCCAGTGCTATTTGCGGGTCGTCCACGACGTTGGCGCGAAGGGCAAAAACTGGCCGTTTCAACACTGCCGAAAGCGATCGCTTGGTGACGTTGATAGCTGTGTTTGACCAAGCTTGTTACCTATTCGAGAACGATGCCCCCGCATGGATGCGCCGCTTCGTGGGCTTGGTTCGAGACGCTCACTAGACATGCGAGAAACGAGAGCGGAATCGAGTGCGGACTTTGATCTTATCGGGCAATTAGAGATGGGAGTACTTGTTTGATTCTCAAGGCGGCAGTCGAGCACGATGCAATGCCGTCCTGCTATCGCCCCTTCGAGCCAACGGCTCGGCTCAGTACGTCAGATGAATCCCCGTTGGTCATCGCACGAATCGCTTGAGTGACAGGCGACCCTCTATCACCTGCTCTCGTATCTCATCAGGGTCGATCGACATACCGCCGTCGGGCGTAACGCGAAGAGACTGCAGATCATTGAGGGCGGCTACGAACGCCAGATCTCTGGCTTGCTCGCGTCCTGATCTGTTGTCTCGGTAAACGAGTCGTACCAATCGACCGAACCACTTCATGTTGCACTCCTGATTTCGTGTTCCATAGCAGTATTTTCAGCGATGTGCCGGAGAGGTTAAATGAGTGAGCGAGTAGCAGCCAAATACTGACCTACTTGCTCCAGTCCCGCTTGGCATGCGATGAGATCACGCGGTCGGCCACTCAGACCGCGATTCTGGCTGCTTAGCCAGATCTTTGCATTGCGCTCGGTTCCTACGAGTGCGAGCAATGACTGATACAGCTCAACCAAGAGGATGGCCCGGCTCCAAGCTTCAGTACCCGGTTGAAGCAGTTCATTTCCGTGGCGTAGAAGCAGTACCGGGGAAACATGCCCGCCCAGGACAGCTGATAGTTCATCGTCATCAAGCCCCAGCCCTTCGCCAGCGCGGATAAAAGCTTTGCTAAGTACAGCGTTTTCAGCGCTCGATGTGACTGATTTCATGCTCCACCATATGAGCTGTAACGTAATTTTGTGCTTTGTAACACTGCTTACGTTACAGCGTACAAAGCTACGTTACAGACCCCAGAAGGCGAGGTGGGCAGACAAGCGGAGCGCGCAGGCGTGCGGATGGAAGCCCGCAGGGCCAAGACCAACGCCTTGCGCGTGGGCTTGGTTTACGACAGCCATCCCCGACCAGGGGCACGCCCAAAATCATGGCCTCTCACCAGCCCGCATAATGAGTAATCATGTGGCCCCAGGCTGAGAGCGCTGACCCATTTCTGCGAAGGATATCCATCGCCTCTGCGGCAGGAATTTTGGTCGGACAGCCCCCAGTCAGATACGTCTCGTCTTTGCCCTGGTGGTACAAATGCATGATCGTTAAAACCATGACCTGTTGCAGCGGAGACATTGCGCGATAGTTTTTGCGCATTGCTTTCAATTCTTCGGGGATGGGCTCTTCTCCGCCAGCCCAATCGAAGCCGCGAGGCCGTAAGTTGTAATGCCTGCCTGGGCTTCCATAGGCGCGTGCGACATGTTCAAAACAGCCCTCGAGCGAGTAAGCCTCTACGATGTCCCACACTGCTTGCCCAAAGATATTCCCGCGCGCTGATGCACTGGGCAACGTAGGAGTAGAAGCCCCGCAAACCATCGCCAGCGCCGTGTGCTCAGTACCATCCATGCAAGGCACTTTGTCCACCATGTCGACCAGCCCCCAACCTGGGAAACGGCCAGTAGCAAACGTGGGATTAACTGCCGCGTAGGCAGCAAGGGCGACTGGTTCTCGCGAGTGATGGATGTAGGCTTGGGTGGCAGTGTGAACATTCGTGAATGCCCATACACCTGCCGAAAGCTGATGGACGCCAATCTCAGACAGAAGGTCTTTGGCTTGGTCAACGTAGTTGTTGTTCATGACGTGCTCCTAGCCTCGCAATGTGGTCGAACAATTACAAATTGTTCAAATATGACGAAGCAGTTCTTCTAGCTGTCGATGCTCCTCCGGGGGATAAAAGCCCGACCGGATCAAACGCCTGTTTTGAGCTGAACTCATACTTTCTACCGTCAGGGGAAACGCGGTTGTCGCAGTAATCCAGATCACCGCAGTCAATGAAGAATGTGATCTGCCAGCCGTCGACCTCTATGGTCATCAATCCGCAGTAGATCTCATCCCAGCCTTACTGGGCGATTCGCCGCATTGAGCGGATCCTTTTCAAGGCATCGCGCAGTATCTGGTAGACCTCATGAGCTGAGAGCATTTGTGCACTGCAGAGTGCTGAACACGACGTAGTGGAGGTTATCGCCGAGCGACACTGGAGCGTTTTCAGAATGAAACACGGATGAAAAGGGCATGACTTCATCACTCCTAGGTGGTACCTAGAATGAAGACCATGAGATAGGGTTGGTCGAGGAGAAAAGGCGAATATATTTTCAGTTTTACATTTAGAATCAGTATGTTACGAGCATACCCTTAGGGGGAGCGCTGCGACGAAGGACGATTACCTGGTGCGAAATGCTGCTGTCTCCAAACGCAGAGCGGAAAATACCGATTCCCGGCAAGTAGAAGGCGGCTTCGTTCAGATAGCCGATTGGAAATGGCCCCGGTTATCGTGCAAGCGGAGCGCGCAGACCCGATGGGTCGTAAAGCATGAGGCTGGAAGCTGGCAAGGCCAAGACCCGCCGATAGAAGGGGCATGGTTCACGATAGCCGTAACGGAGGGGCGTGCACCGTAACGCCATCACTCTTATTTGGACTCATTTTTTCTGTACAGCAACCGCCTATCGAAATGCTTTTCGAAAAGCTCCTCAAACGACTTAGGGTCACCATCCCAGTCTCCCTTCCAATGAAGACCAAGCAACGAGTCGAACCGAGCTACCCACTTTTTCTTACCCAGCTTACCTGCAAGCGCGAGAGCTTCAGGCAGCACATGGTTGAAGACCTCAGCTTCCCTTCCAACACCATGCACGTAGGCATCCTGATAGCATTTCATGGCTTTTTCTTCCTGTCCGGACAGAACTAGAAAGCGTCCACGAAGCCATTTCGTGATGTGGCATGTCTCCTCAGCAATGGGCTCCCACGTCTTTTCAAGACGGCCAAGCATGTCTCCAACGGCATCCGCATCTCTAGGTATAGCCGGGTTGTAGAGTGCTTCTCGAAGTGCTGAATACGGTCGATCTGGGCCGATATTTAGAGCTTTTCCCCGCTCCATTGATAGCTCTCGCTTGCGCCAGAAGAAAGCCTCTTCGACGGTTCCGGAACCCTCGGGAAGATTCAGGTGATTTAAGATCGACTCACGATACTTCAAGGGCGTACGGCCTAGGAGCCTGGAGGCCACCATCCACAGCTTGGGAGCGAACTGATCGCTGAGACCCAGCGCCTGCAGTATTTCTTCAGCTCTATCCAGATTAGGAACTGCCGAGCCTTTGAGCCATGCATCGAGAGTATCTCGGCAATTGTCGAGGTCGATTGCATTCACCTCTGCCCGAAACTCACAAATCTGGACGTAGTCCTGAACCCCCCTAGTGCAGAAAGCCTTAATGAGACAACCGAGCGGTGCTGGGTCAGACAACAATTTATCCAAAGATACGACTGGCAGAATGTGATGAGTCATCCTCAACACTAAGCTGCCGCCAAACGCGAAAAATGTCGGCCACAGCAGGTACATCATTTCTCGCCGGTTGAGTAAGCCTGCATCGTGTCGGGGGATAAGGGACGCGTAATATTCGAGCCAGCGACGCCATGCTACAAAAATAGCGTTAGCAAACACCTCATCCCCGATGAAGACGGCCAATCGTTTTTCAAGCTTGCACAGAATGGTGGTTGGAATTTCAATCGGATCAAGACCAGGCCGCTTACGCTCGTCCTTGAATGCCTTCAAATCATCGTAGAAGCCAGTACCATCAGTTGAAAGAACAAGGCCGCTACGGGTGGCAACCTCGTAAACGATCTCGCCTATAGAGGGGTAGGGTGAGACTGGAAGTTTCATACAATCACCTGACCCAAGGAGGAAATCCCCTTGGGCACTGATCCTTCATTTTTTCGTTTTGTCTGCCGCGCTCGCTGCTCGGGAAGCAAAGCTATTTGGAGGGATGACGCCGTCATTCTCCCGAGCCGTCGCGGAGTAGATGCGGGACTTGGCGTCTTGAGTCATAGGCTGCGATTTTGCGCCTGAAGCTTTCTTGGTCATGTCATTTTCCTTTAAGGTCGGATTGAACGCCTAAGCGTTGTGGTCGACTTTACGTAGGCTCCCGATTGCAGTCAGGGGGGCAAACTCGGAAAAAACTGAGCCTGCAAGGCGGTAGTCGAGCACGATCCAATGCTGTCCTACCGTCGCTCCTTGGAGCCGACGGTTCGGCTCATTCTGCCAGCAAGACCGCAGATGATCATCGCACGAATCGTTTGAGTGACCGTCGACTCGCTATCACTTGCTCTCGTATCTCGTCTGGGTCAATCGACATGCCGCCTTCAGGTGTCACTCGGAGAGATTTCAGATCGTTGAGAGCAGCAATGAACGCGCGATCTCTCGCTTGCTCGCGGCCTGATCTGTTGTCTCGCCAAACGAGCTCGATACATCGCCAAAAAAACTCATGTCGCTCTCCGCTGCAGTCTAAATATGGAACTCATTTTCATTTAGGGGAGAATATCGTGGCTTTTCGTTCTGCTCATCACAGTGCTTTAGCAAATGATATCTGGGTTCTCCTACCCTCAACGATGGGCGCTGATGTGCTGAGCCATAAAACTCAAAGCGCTGTGGTAAATCGTCATGCATTGACCACCTGACTGGCTTCACCGGAGTTGTTAGGTGAGTGAGCGATTAGCCGCTAGATATTGGACAACTTGCTTGAGACCCATTCGGCATTTGATGAGGTCACGAGGTCGACTACACAGACTACGATTCTCGCCGCCAAGCCAGTTTCTTGCATTTCGCTCGTTACCAACGGCTGCGAGTAAGGACTGATACACCTCAACTAGAAGCAAAGCACGGCTCCCCGTGTCACTGCTTGGTCGAAGCAGTTCATGTCCATGGCGTAAAAGCTGCACCAAGGAAACATCCGCACCTAAGACAGCTGATAGTTCAGCGTCAGCAAGCCCCAGCCCTTCGCCGGCCCGGATAAATGCTTTGCTAAGTACAGCGCTTTCAGCGCTCGAAGCGGATTCCATGCTCCACCATATGGTAGGTGATGACTGGTCTGTAACGTAATTCTATGCTCTGTAACGCTGCCAACGTTACAAGTCAAAAGTTACGTTACAGTCTGTGATTAAACTCAATAAGCAAGCGGAGCGCGCAGGCGTGCGGGATGTCAGCCCGAAGGGCCGAGACGCAGCCGGCTGCGGCTCGGTTCACGACAGCCCTCCGCCAACGGCGGCACTCCACTATCGAAGCCCTGCTTCAACCAACCTGAAAGAGGCTGAAATGACCCACGATCAACTCCGGAAGCTGGAAAGCGCCAGGCGAAAAGCCCTTCGGGAGATCGCCAGTTCCTTCCAGGTGATTCGGAGGTAGCCGATGCCTTGGCCATCCTTGATGACCTCGACGACAAAGAGCGAAACGGCAATCCCTTCTACCGATAAGCCACTTGAGCTCAACGACGTTCGTAATTCTGTCCCGGTGCAGCCCCACCAGTGCGGCATCGACATCATCTTGGAGCGCGATATCCCCCAACCCTGGAGAGAACGCTTCTTTCACGCAAGTATCGGATCAACCAGAATTCCTGACGGGCCTTACGCCACGGACTGGGATAAATTCCTGGCTGGCTGGCTGGCTGGCTGGCTGGCTGGCTGGCTGGCTGGGAAGCAGAGATGCGAAACCTGGAGCAGCATAGAGACGTGAGAAACACCCCTGGAACAGATTGAGGGGGCTGCAGGCATTGCAGAAGACGACGATGACACCCTGTATTGCGACATTCAGATGCCATTGGCCCAAGGACGAAAGCTGCTGGAGCTAGTGAACGCGTTGTGAAAATCGAAAGCACATCCTCGTCTCAAGCTCTCAATTCTTCCTGGTTGTGGCAAGGGATTACGCAGAAAACTCCGAGCTGCTTAAGCGCATTTCCAGCTTTTCCGCCATGGCTTTGAGGTTTTGGATTTCAGCCGACAGATCAGTTTTCTGAAGCTTGGCCTTATGTTCCAGTGCCGTGAGCGTATCCTTGACGGAGTCCAGCTCATCTTGAGCCTCAAGCAGTGAGCTGTAACTTGAGCTTGAAGTGAGAGCTTTGAATTCTGCATGAAAATAGTGGAAGAGGGATGCTGGATCAGAATGACCGGTTAGACGAGCCACCTCTCCACATATGTCGTCACGCAGTGTTGGAGTCCATCCCTCTCTGAGGCGTGGATTTTTGTTGAATTTCGCTTCCAGCCTGATGTTGATCTGACGGGTTATAAAACGGTGTCTGAACATGGATAGGCAAACACGGATATTAGTTACCCCGGCACCTTTGCACAGCCGATCAAACTCCTTAGTTACTGATTCTTTCTTCAAGCTACCCCCGTGCTCACCTATAAAGATGTTAGTAGGTTGGATGCAGAAAATTCCTCGAATATGTAGGAGGTCGATGTATGCCTGCCTAGAGTCAACGTACACCTTGAACTGTCTAGCAGCGGCGGCATTGACTTTGAAGCGGCGGATAGGCGCTGGGGTTCCCCGCTTTTTAGTGGAGATCACAATTTCTAGAGTGTCTGAAACGTTTCGGTTCAGCAAAAGGTCTAGGTCGAATAGCTCTTCTGGGCGCAATCCAGTAAGCTTCATCATTCTTATTGTAAACATTCGTCTTTCATACAGATACACACTGGTAGCATCATAGAGCTCAAGGTCACTGATCGATTTCAACTTGGATTGGACGGGGAGTTCATCCCACTCGCGCTTGCGAAAAATCTCGTTCTGAATTTTTTGTATGGTGTGCTCGTCTATGGCTACCTTGTCATCATTATAGGGGACTGGGGCTACGAGCGATGGATGATCCATGTAAGAACGCTTGGTCTTGGGGTTTATCTCAAAAGATACGATAATGTTAGCTCCGCTATGCACGGTTCCTACCAACGGTCTCTCCGCTATTGATGGGTGTTTTGTGGTGACCCAGTACAAAAAATTGAGAGTGGTGTGTTGGATCAGTCGGGTGCGGTTGTTATTCCTTTTGGGCCTTACACCCGTAAGCGTTGAAACAGTTTCTTGCACTAGCTGCTCAGTGAATTCATCGAAGTGAGATTCGTTGAAATCCTTGAAATGGACTGGCCTAACAAAACAGTAGCGTATGAAGTGTGTAATCAGTGCGGCCATTACCTTCGCAGAGTCCCTAGCGCCTGTTGAAGCGCAAAATTCTGCAATCCAAAAATTTACAAGATTGCATGGCCTGCCGTTGGGCCAACGAATCAGTACGTAGTTCGTGACAATGCGCGGCTTTCCTAGAAATCCGCCCGTTTGTTGGATCGGAATAGGATGGCCTGGAACGCTTACCGACTCGTACTCTGAGTAGAGTTGTTTAGCCATTCTTTTTTCCGCCATCAATAATCTTTATATTTTGAGATGTAATCATCTGGTCGCTTGTCAGAAAAGAATGGTACTTGGCTTTGGACGTTTTTACTTTTAGCGCAATAAGCGCACGAATTTCTTCGGCGCTGTGTGAGCTTTGAGGGTCGATTCGTTCTAAGAAGGTAAGGACGTCAAAATAGGCCATCGAAGCGATGTGAGCTTCGAGTAGCGCGATACGCGCTTGCTCGGTAAGTGAGGGTAGGCTGGGAGCGGTCGCTTCGATCACCGTAGGAGTCGATAGGGCAAATGCCTTGGCTCTCATATCTAGCATCTCGCTCCACATACTCAATCCGGGACTACCTAACATTGAGGACTTTGCCGCTTGTTTCAGGGAGTTCAAAGAAATGCGCTTGAAGCGATCCGAGACCGCAAGCGCGCAGAAGCTCTTCATGGTAGACAAAGCCAGAAATTCCCCCGTTGAAGGTGAAATTTCACGTGAAAGCACCTTCGTTAACCATATTTGCCTAGAATTGAAATTTTTATTTGTTGTAGTTCGCATCTTTTTTATCTCCCAGACAAATTGCAAAGTCAATTGCGTAGATCTCGTCTTCAAATGTCTCGAGTCTAACCTTGTAGGTGGTCATTTTAAGCTCAGGTTGTTGAAGTGCTTTGTCGAGATATTTGAGGAGCTCCGGGTTGCTAATTGTCGCAATGCTTGTAACCTTGAAGTCTTTCAGCGCTTTTATATAAAGAGCTAGAAGCCCTTGGTTTTGATCTTCCGCCAACAGACCATTTTCAAGAGCAATCAACTTGTCATCGATACATTCTGACTCATAGCGAATGGCTTCAGAGTCCGAAATATCATACGCGATGTAATCGTCAATGTGATCCCTGTCAGAGTGCCCGGCCATATATCTTAATAATTCTTTTCCTGAATCACCTACGTGCCTGTGTGTTAGAAGTAAGAAAAATTTTCTCATCTCATGAATGCGTACATACCAGCGGCGACCTAGTTTATCAGTGGGTATCTTAATGGAGTCGCAAAACGCATCGATACATTTGTTAACCTTCCAGTCGGCTTTTTTTCCGTTAGGGCATTTGAATCCTCTTCCTGGAATGTAAAATAGGCTCTTGGCGTACTTTGAATTGTCTCCATATATGGCGGCCAGAGAATTGCCGAGCACTTGAAGCAATTGAATGGCGTGAGCAGCTACGTAAGGAATAGGACGTTCAATAATTTTATTAACCCCCAAAGCCCCTGTTTTACCTATCATGTGCCTAATAAAAGCGCCATTGTTGCCAGTATCAGTAGATAAGCAGTTTCGCTCGAGGGTGCTCAGTTCAGCGTTGCGAATCGGTTTTACCATCCCGACTGTGATGGCGCATGCGCCAAAGAAAGACTCCATTACCATCTTGTAGTTCGACTGATCGGCAGGAAAGTTTTTCTTTACTTTGGTTTGAAGTCTGCTTATGTTGAGGGCTTGCGATAATGGTTGGGATGGTAGGTTTGGCAACCCCTTTGTGATCCACAGGTGCTTGGTCTCTTGAAAGAAGTCGTTCTTCTTTTTGGATTGGCGTTTTAAAGGGTAATGTTCATCAAATTTGACGAAGTGTTCAGTATAAAAGATCAACGAATCAACAATTGCTTGGCCATATAATACTATCCATTTGCTAGCTTGGTTCAAAAGCTTGAATCCGATGTCCAGAGGTAGTAGCTTGGTATGACCTCCAGGTTTTAAACCCTGGGAATACTCATGCACTAGCTCATCGACATTAATATCAATTTTTGGGATGTCCTCTGGAAGAGCGTCATGTCCTTGAAAGAAAATTTTCAGCATTACCATGTTGTCCTTAAAGGTTTTAATGCTTACTTCTCCTCTAGACACTTCTTCGATTGTTTTGGTGTTTTGAGTATTATGAGTATTCTTGCGCACGCTTTTCTGCAGCAACTGTTCGTGGAAAAGATTTGGTTCGAATTGCCTAATAAATAGCCGAAAATTTGCGTTATGCAGGCTGTATGGGGAGCTGCCGAGGATAGATCCAATATAATCTCTGGAAAGCAGTCCATTTTCATAGGTGCTGGTTTGCGCGCTACCAACATAAAGGTTATTTTCGGTAAAGTAGGCAATCGCTTCACTTGTTAACTCAACAGGAAGGGAGTCTGGATCTACCAATAGATCCTGGAGTGAAAACGACACAGGCAAGACATCGATCAGGTGAGCAATAAAACGCTCTTTCAACAACAGGACGGCAGGCCACCCCCCTTGGCTCAATGCCTCGGCGATAGACTTGCAAGCATCTTCGTCGAATAGCTTAAAGCCATATTCGCTAGGTCTATATATGTCTTGGTAAAGGTTGGCTCGCGCCGCAAGATTCATTGCGAAGTTAAAGTACGTAATCCATCGACTTCGCGCGACTGGCTTGCCAGTAATGGTGCCCATGCGACAGTGAAACAACCATTTTTGTAGTAGTTGTAGGACTTTTTCGTTAACTTTGTCAGTCAGCTTGGTTCCGTCCGGCATCAAACGTTCAAAACTCATGCTATGAAGCTCTGCTGACCCTGGAAAGCTTACCATCCATTCCGAGCTTCCGATCCCTCCTTGTACAAGCCAATCAGCCTGATAGCTATGGGTCTGCTTGTAAATTTTGCTTTGTTGTTCGGCATGTTCGATCATCGCCTTGATGCGGCTGTTATCGAATAATGAGTTTTCAGTCATCATGCCCTCGCGTTGGGAATTGAGACTAGCGGACGGATGTCTTTCTTAAGAATGGTCGCACGGAGGTGCGATTTTCGGAGTTCACTCATGGAGTCTCCTGATACGCGGTCTGCTATAGCCATCTCGGCGTTGGATGCGCTTTCAAAGTCCAGACTAATTGTTTCCGCGACTAAATCCCTGATCGTAGGGAACACCCACAGTGGTACGTTTGTGCCTTCATCAAACAGCAAACGGTCTTCCGGTTGAAGCGCATCAACAGCTTCGGCGTATGCATAGATCGCTGCTAAGCTATTAGGACTGCGATCAAACAACAGTTCGTTTTCTATGAACATTTCGACGATAGAGCTTGGATTGGGCGAATAGCGACCAAGCTTCTCCCGTATCGCTTGACTCAACGGATCACCGTTTGTCAATCCTAATAATACGCGCCGAATAAAATTTTGAAGCTCTTGTTGGCTGGTAAAGTCGGATGCAGCCAACTGCCATGGTTCGCCTTCAGTGGCAACCAGCATAATTTTTTGATGTAATACTCTGAAGAACCTAACCGCCCAGCGATGAGTCATCCAAGGTGGAATATAATTCTTTCTGACAACCTGCAGGGAGTTCCCCAATAAGTCCGCCACGGCTTGGAGGCTACCGCTACGCAAGAATTCCAGTATGCCTTGAGTGCATCGAATTCTGTAAAGATTCATCATGTCCGGAGCGACACCGACGGCCTCGAACTCTTCCTTGTAAATGTCATAGAAAGAGAGACCCGTATTAGTAGTCAAAGATTTTGCAAATTCAGGATTAGACCCAATTTGACTGTTGCTTGAGATAAGAAACAGCTTTCTCCAGCCACTTTTCCCCTCCGACATCAGGCGTCGCCTTGGCATGCTTGTGCATCGAATTACGTCCATGACGATCTTGGTGCTCAACGGTGGAAGTACAGATAGCTTGCGTGACCGGGCCCGAGGTTTGCTGACGCTTATTGTAATTCGTTTAGTATCGCAATTCCCGCGAAGATAAAATTTTCCATCATGTCGATACAGCCGTATTTTGGTTAATGATGATGGATTAAAATTAGGTTTTTCCGAAGCAATAATGGCGCTGGCTACCGCGCAGTCCCTCGGGGAGAGGTACCCTAACAACCGATTGAAAGTTTCGTTGACCTTATTGTTGGCGATGCCGTCGTCCCCAGCAGCCTCCCATACCCTTGCCACGAGTTTTGGCTTGCTATGGCAGTTGTAAATGACCGGTTTGAAGAAAGGCAGCTTTTGGAGTTCGCTAAAAGTTACTGATTTAAGCTCGTTAGTATGCTCGGCGTAATAACGAGTAACGGCTAGAAACCAGTTTAGACCTGTTGGCGAGTCAGGGTGTGCGAGATGTATCCCATCCTTGTAGAAACATTTGCTCTTAAGCATAGTCTCAATTTGATCTGCCGAAATATCTTTGCAAAGCTCATCACCTCGTGCGTGACATCTAAGCATTAGATCCCAGTAGTCCACCGAACATTCAACAATTGCGTCAGCTCGCGTCTCGAGAGTGTTTTTGAGATTAATAAGATATACATCATCTTCAAGACTTAAACCTTCTTCCACAAGATATTTTTTGGGAAGAAGGAATTCCGACGATTCAGGGATAGGTGTGTGCACAGTACCGTAGCCGTGCGGTTGAGCCATGGATTCAGGCTGACTCACGCCTTTGGCTGATGCATCTGGAATGATGTATTAATGGGGATGAAACCCACGCGCCTAAGCGCTTTATACAGGTTCGCTAAGTTAGTCCACTGAGCGAAACGTGTTTCGGGCTTGTTAGTTATATCCGTCAGATGAATCGCGTAATGCGTAACGATAAAGTTGTTCCAGCCATCGTCCGCAGGTGGGAATCTGAGGCGAAGCTTTACTACATGGTCGAAGATGTGTTTGCCAGATCTGAAATGCGATCTATAGCTTGTTTGAGCTCCGGGAATGCACAGCAGTTTGATAGCCTCAGCTATGGCCTTAAGTGCTGGGTCTTCGATCCATTTAGGTGTGTGTAAGCTATGGGTTCGGTAGCCGCTAATGGTCTCATCGTCATCCCACCTGAAGGTGATTTCACCATCCACAACTTGGTAGTTAAGCATCAGGGGCTCTCCGCGAAAAGCGCCATTAGAGATTCGCTTTTATGTCCGAGTCAAGAGTTTTCTATCAGGTTTTTTTTCTAGATTAGTATGCTAACAATATACCGTTAGTTTGATTTTAATGGTGTATTTTCTAGATACCGTTACTTTATGTTTGTTGGATTTTTCATTATGGCGGTAATAATCATCAAGGGTGGGCAATGAGTATTCACGTGCTATTGGTATGCTTTCCTATTAATTGATTAAGCAGTTACGTATTGTCTCGGATTTTAGCAGTGGCAGCTTAGCCCAGCGTAATCCTGATTTTCGTTCGCTTCCATCTCCATTCTCCTGCAACAAGGTGCCGTACCCCTCTAGGCTTGCCGTATAACCGACTAAATGAATAGCATTATGGTGCGCTGGTTCCGGCGTTCTGACCATTCGATCCTCGAGGACGATATTTTGGGTTGCCCATATGATAAGCCCAACTTTAACCAATATTGACATAGTGTTTAGTCGCCTTCACAAGGTGAAGCGGCATTCTCTGTGGGACAATGTCAATGTTATATAAGATGTTTTATCTGGCTGATCTGCAATATATTGCTCGGAGCGCCGTGGCGTTTATGTTGCTCCAGATAGGATAGCTCCAGGCTCTGAAGTCAGTTTGTTTTATGTTGTAACCAGCCCTACGGCGATTGTCCTAACCCATTTTGAGCAGAGTATCTGCTCCCAGGCGCTGAGAATGGTCAGTCGGAAAATCGAATTTTGGTAGAGTTAATCTCCAGCCCCGAGGTCAGGTCTAGCCAGTCTGACGTGAGGCAAAACCGCTGCTGTTCCTTCGCGCTCACAGGCCAGGAAGGCACGGCTCTGCCGACCAACTCGGTGCGTGGCGCTTTTTTGCCCGCTTGGAGTCGTTCGCCGTAGTTCAAAGTCGCTGTCAAATTCTCAGTGTCAGATCAGTATCTAACTTATTGATGTCCAATAGGTTTACTGCTTTTAGGCATTAATGTGTCTAGAAAACAGTTTTGCTCGACATCAACGGCATCCTCGGCCTGGCGGCGCTGATGGGTGGCCTCAAGCATGGTGAGCAGTCCTACAACGACGATTCGGCGCGCAGCTATAGCGTGATGATTCTTACCGCCATGGGCGTGTCGATGGTGGTGCCGGAGTTCATTCCCGAGGCGAACTGGAAAATTTATTCGGGTTTCACCATCGGTGCGATGGTCGTGCTGTATGCGCTGTTCCTGCGCATGCAGGTCGGGCCGCACAGTTATTTTTTCAGCTACAGCTACCCGGAAAAGCGTCGCCGCAAAGAGCCGGTAGAGACTGAACCGGCACCGGTCAGCCTGACCACTTCCATCGGCACATTGGTATTCGGCGTGGTGGTGATTGGCGCGCTGGCGGAGGTGATGTCCAAGACGCTCGATCTGGGGCTGGAAGGGACGGGAGCACCGCCGGTGATCACGGCGATTCTGGTGGCGGCGATTTCCGCGGCGCCGGAGATTTTGACGGCGTTGCGCGCGGCCTTGGCCAATCGCATGCAGTCAGTGGTCAACATCGCCATGGGCGCGTCGCTGTCGACAGTCATCCTGACCGTTCCGGTGATGGAAGCGATGGCACTCTATACCGGGCAGCCCTTTCAGATGGCGATGACACCGGTGCAGACCGTGATGATTTTCCTGACCTTGATCGTCAGCGCGATCAACCTCAACGATGGCGAAACCAATGCCATCGAAGGGATGACGCACTTTGTGCTGTTTGCGACGTTCATCATGTTGTCGTTGTTGGGGCTTTAAAAGCATCGCGGGCAAGCCCAGCTCCCACAGGTCAGGCGCCGTTCTCAGGACCTGTGCAAAGCCTGTGGGAGCAAGGCTTGCCCGCGATGGCTTCAGGTCAGGTGCCAGCAATCAGCTGCCGGGCCGCCTGGCTGTGATCGGCGATCAAGCCTTTCAGATCCAGCCCCTCGACCTGCCCGTCTATCACGCGCCACTTGCCGGCGATCATCACCCGATCCGCACGGTCCGCGCCGCACAGCAGCAACGCTGAAACCGGGTCATGGCTGCCGGAGAAGCGCAGCTCATCCAGCTTGAACAGCGCCAGATCGGCCTGTTTTCCGACTGCCAGCTCACCGATGTCGGTGCGGCCCAGCAAACTGGCCGACCCTTTGGTTGCCCAGCCCAGAACCAGTTCCGGCGTGATCTTCTCAGCGCCATAACGCAGCCGCTGAATGTACAGCGCCTGACGGGTTTCGAGCATCATGTTCGAGGCATCGTTTGACGCAGAACCATCCACACCCAAACCGAGCAATGCGCCGGCTGCGGTCAGGTCCAGGGTCGGGCAAATGCCGGAAGCCAGGCGCATGTTCGAGCTTGGGCAATGGCAGATACCGGTGCCGGCAGCGCCGAGGCGGGCGATTTCATCGGGGTTGAAGTGAATGCCGTGGGCCAGCCAGGTGCGCGGGCCGAGCCAGCCGACGCTGTCCAGGTAATCCACGGTGCGCAGGCCGAAGCGCTGCAGGCAGAAATCTTCTTCGTCGAGGGTTTCGGCCAGGTGAGTGTGCAAGCGCACATCGAGCTTGTTCGCCAGTTCAGCGCTGGCGGACATGATTTCCGGGGTTACCGAAAACGGCGAGCAGGGCGCCAGGGCGATCTGGATTTGCGCGCCGTTGCCACGTTCGTGGTAGGCGGCGATCAGGCGCTGGCTGTCGTCGAGAATGACTTCGCCTTGCTGCACGGTCTGTTGCGGCGGCAGGCCACCGTCCTTTTCACCGAGGCTCATGGAACCGCGGGTCAGCATGGCGCGCATGCCCAGTTCGCGAACACTCTCGACTTGCACGTCGATCGCGTTTTCCAGCCCTTCCGGAAACAGGTAATGGTGATCGGCTGCGGTCGTGCAGCCAGACAGCAGCAGTTCGGCCAGCGCGACTTTGCTGGCGAGGGCGAGCTTTTCCGGCGTGAGGCGAGCCCAGACCGGGTAGAGGGTTTTCAACCACGGAAACAGCGGCTGATTAACCACCGGTGCCCAGGCACGGGTCAGGGTTTGATAGAAGTGGTGGTGGGTGTTGATCAGGCCCGGCAGGATCACATGCTCGCGAGCATCGAAGACCTGCTCACAGGGCGCGGAAGGTTGCTGGCCAGCGCCGAGCACTTCGACGATGACGCCGTCTTGCACCACCAGACCGCCACGGGCATCGAGGTCGTTGGCTGTGAAAATGGCAAGGGGGTTTTTTAACCAGGTACGGGTCGCAGGCATGTTGGCCGGCTCCTCTGAAAATTGGGTTCAGGGTTGCCAGCTCAGTGTTGCCCTGTCTGCTGATCCAGGTTCGCCGCGGGGGCGAGGTGCGGAGTTTCGGATAAAACGCTGTTGTGGGCAAGCCCGTCCCGACCAGACGTTGAACAACTGGGCGCCAAGTTTGTTCGCGATGGGTGTGTGTCAGTCGTCATGATTTCGACCGAGGTACCGCATCGCGAGCAAGCTCAGCTCCCACAGGTATAGGAAGCGACTTACCAGGGAATGGTTTCGCCTTTGTAATTGACGAAGTGATGCCCGCCCTTGCCGCTGTAGGCGTTCACTTGATCGATCAGCCCGCGCGTACTGGTTTCTACATCGATATCAGCGCCTTCGCCGCCCATGTCGGTCTTGACCCAACCTGGATGCAGCGACAGCACAGTGAGTTTCTGATCGCCCAATTGCGTCACAAAGCTGTTGGTCATGGAGTTCAGTGCCGCCTTACTGGCTTTGTACAACGCCAGGTCCGGCGAGTCAGGCATGGTCACGCTGCCCAGCACTGAGCTCATGAACGCCAGCACGCCACTGTCCGCACGAATCTGCCCGGCGAAACGCTGAGCCAGATTGATGGGTGCCACGGCATTGGTGAAAAACAACTGGCCGACTTCGGCCAATGTCGCGCCGCCCGGCGTCTGAACATCCGGACCCTTGACCCCGGCATTGACGAACAACAGATCAAACACATCGCCCTTGAGCTGTTGACTGAGGGCGATGACGGCCTGCTGATCGTCCATGTCGAGTTTTTCGATGCGCACGTCACCCAAGGCTTGCAGTGCCTGGGCGTTCTGTGGATTGCGGACGGTGGCGGTGACTTGCCAGCCATCGGACAGCAAGGTTTTCACCAGGCCCAGTCCCAGGCCCCGTGAGGCGCCGATGATGAGTGCGGTTTTTGCCGAAGTCATAAGGGTTTCCTTTGAATGGGGATCACGGATTTAACGGAGGCTGTTGCAACGGACATTGTTGCCCGAGTCGTTGCTGTAACTCGTGACGCAACGCGCCGAGTTCGGTCATGCGGGCTTCGATCAGCTTGAGCTTGTCTTGCAGCAGTTGTGTGACGGCGCTGTCCGGGTCGGGGGACTGCCACAACGCGGCGACGCTGTTGCCGATTTCGCCGAGGGTGAAGCCCAGCCGTTGGGCCGTCTTGATGTAGAGCACCAGTTGCACCATGTCCGCGGGGTAATCGCGGTAGCCGTTGGCGCTGCGTTGCGCGGCGATCAATCCACGCTGCTCGTAGAAGCGCAGCGTGTCACGACTGACCGCGCTGGCCTGGGCTAATTCACCGATGCGCATCATGACGTCTCGAGAGGGGCTTGACCCTGGAGCATACTCCAGGCTTTAGCCTTGTTGCTCCCTGAATTTATGGAGCAAGGCTGATGTGGACTTCATCGCAATACACTCGATTGGTGCGGGGCAGCGCCTGGTATGACCTGATCGTGACCGCCGCGTTTGCCACGCCGTGGAGTTTTGCTGCATTGCATGGGGTGTTGTCGGGTTTGAGTGCAGCGTTTGATCTGCCCGGGGAGCTGCCGGCGTTCGAGCCGATGCACATGCTGATGGCGAATCTGCTGGGGTCGATTGTCTGCGTGTGGGCGGTGCTGCGGATTCGTGATCCGCAGCAGGTGTATGGACGGTATGACGCTGTTGGCAGATTCCTGTTTGCTGCCTGGCAGTTGTATGCCTTGCTCCATGGCGCCACTGCGTTGTTAGTGGTTTTTCTGGTCTTTGAGTTGGCGTGGGGCGTGGCTCAGGTGTTGCCGGTTCCGACGATGAGTTCGACTCGGTCTCCCTAATGCCCGGCCTGCCACGGTTGCCCCAACGACATCGGCGCGTACAACCGAGTACGCACCGCATCCCGCGATAGCAGCACCAGCACCACAATGGTCGCGACGTAGGGCAGCATCGCCAGCAGGCTCGACGGGATCGCCAGCCCCAACCCCTGCGCCACCAGATGCAGGATGCTGGCGAGCCCGAACAGGTAAGCCCCGAGCAGCAAACGCCAGACCCGCCAGCTGGCGAAAACCACGAGCGCCAAAGCAATCCAGCCACGTCCGGCGCTCATGTTTTCGGCCCACATCGGCGTGTAGGCCAGGGACAAGTAAGCCCCGGCCAATCCCGCCATCGCACCGCCGAACACTACCGCCAGGGTCCGCACACCCAGCACCGGCAACCCCATGGCGCTGGCGGCATCCGGATTTTCCCCAACGGCTTGAATGATCAACCCGACGCGGCTTTTCACGATCACCCACGCCACCAGCGCAAACAGCACGAACGACAGATAAACCAGCAGATCCTGGGCAAACAGCATCCGCCCGATCAGCGGGATTTCACTCAGGTAGGGAATCGCGATCGGTTCAAAGCCGGCCAGGGGCTTACCTACCCAGGCAGCACCGACGAAGGTCGACAGGCCCACGCCAAAGATCGTCAGCGCCAACCCGGTAGCCACCTGATTGGCGTTGAACACCAGCGCGACCACGGCAAACAGCGACGACAACAGCATCCCGGCAAGCATCGCCAGCAACACGCCGAGCCACAGGTTGCCGCTGTTCAGCGCGACGATAAAACCAATCACCGCGCCAAACAGCATCATGCCTTCCTGGCCCAGGTTGAGGACGCCGCTCTTCTCGCAGATGAGTTCGCCCAATGCCACCAACAGCAGCGGCGTACCGCAACGGACCATGGCGTAGAAAATATTGCTCAGCAGATCGATATCCATCACAGCGCTCCTGCTTGTACGACGGTAGTGGGTGCGCGGCGGGCCCAGCGCAGGTTCAAGCGCGGTCGGTAGAGGATCAGCACGTCACTGGCCAGCAGGAAAAACAGCATCATGCCCTGGAACAATTGGGTGATGGCTTGAGGCAGGTTCATGCTCATCTGCGCGCTCTCGCCGCCGATGTACAGCAAGGCCATGAGCAGGCTGGAAAACAGAATGCCGATCGGATTCAAGCGCCCGAGAAACGCCACGGTGATCGCGGCGTAGCCATAACCGGGGGAGACCTGCGGCACCAATTGGCCGATCGGGCCGGTGACTTCACAGACGCCGGCGAGCCCTGCCAAACCGCCGCTGATCAACAGCGCCAGCCAGATCAGCCGCTTCTCGCGGAAACCGACAAATCCGGCAGCACGCTTGTCCAGCCCGAGCACTTTGATCTGGAACCCGACGAAGCTTTTTTGCAGCAGCACCCACACCGCGACCAGTGCGAGCAGCGCGAAATACACGCCGGCGTGGACTCGCCCGTCCTCCATCAACAAGGGCAAACGGCTGGCGTCGCCGAACATGGCCGACTCCGGGAAGTTGAACCCGGCGGGGTCTTTCAGCGGCCCATGTACGCAGAACAGCAGCAGGTTTAGGGCGATGTAATTGAGCATGATGCTGGTGAGGATTTCGTTGGCGTTGAAACGCGTGCGCAGCCACGCCGTCAGCCCGGCCCACGCCGCGCCGGCCAGGGTTCCGGTGAGCAGGATAAACACCAATGCCCAGCGGCTTTGCAGGTCGATGATGTTCACCGCCAATGCACTGCCCGCCAGCGCGCCGAGCAGCAGTTGGCCTTCGGCACCGATGTTCCAGATCCGCGCCTGATACGCCACCGCCAGGCCCAAGGCGCAGAGCAGAATTGGCAGCGCCTTGACCAACAGTTCGCAAACGCCATACAGATCGCTGATGGGCGCGATCAGCAAAGTGTGCAATGTCAGCAATGGGTCGTGCCCGAGCGCAATGAATAACAATGAGCCACAGCCCAGCGTCAGGATGGCCGCCAGTAAGGGCGAGCACCACAGCATCAGGCGTGATTGCTGACCGCGGGGTTCTAGAGAAAGCAGCATGTGTGACTCCGTTAAACCGTTGCGGATGCGGGTGATTGAGGGGCATCGAACTGACCGGCCATCCAGCGACCGACATCGATCAGTCGGGTGTCGGCGGTGGCCTTGAGCGTCGACATTTGGCCGCTGCACAAGGCACCCAGCCGGTCGCTGATCTGGAACAGTTCGTCGAGGTCTTCGGAGATCACCAGGATCGCCGCACCGCCATCGCGCAAGGCAATCAGCGCTCGATGAATGGTGGCGGCGGCGCCGACGTCCACGCCCCAGGTCGGGTGCGCGGCGATCAGCAGTTTCGGTTGTTGAAGGATTTCCCGGCCGAGAATGAATTTCTGCAGGTTGCCGCCGGACAAGCTGCGCGCCGGTGCTTGGGTGTCGGGAGTTTTCACTCCGAAGCGGTGGATGATCTCTTCGGCCAAGGCTTCGACCTTGCTGCGTTGGATCAGGCCGTTGCTTACCAGACCGTGTTGGAAGGCGGTCAGCAGCGCGTTGTCGGCCAGGCTGAGTTCCGGCACCGCACCGTGGCCCAGACGCTCGGCGGGAACGAAGGCCAGACCGAGTTTGCGTCGCGCATCGGGTCGCAGATGGGCCACGGGTTGGCCGCCGAAACAGATCCTGTCGGCGTCGTTGTGGTGCAGCCGTTGCTCACCACTGAGCAACGCGAGCAACTCATCCTGGCCATTGCCGGCGACACCGGCGATACCGACGATTTCACCGCCGCGCACTTCAAGATGGATGGCCTTGAGCGAGCAACCAAACGGGTCCGGATTGTGCCAGGACACCCCCTTCACGTTGAGAAAGACATCACCGCCCATGGCCTTTGGGTAATCGGTGATCAGCTCGGCGGTTTCTCCGACCATTAACCGCGCCAGTTGCTGATCGGAGCATTCGGTCGGCACGCAATGCCCGGCCACTCGACCGCCGCGTAACACCGTGGCGCTGTGGCACAACGCGCGCACTTCACTGAGCTTGTGGCTGATAAACAGAATGCTGCAGCCTTCCGACGCCAGGCGCCGCAAAGTGACGAACAAGCCGTCGGCCTCTTGAGGTGTCAGCACCGAAGTCGGTTCATCGAGAATCAGCAGGCGGATGTCCTGCATCAGGCAGCGAATGATCTCCACCCGTTGCCGTTCCCCGATGGACAGGCTGTGGACAAGTCGCTCGGGTTCCAGCGCCATGCCATAGCGCTGGGATACTTCACGGATTTTGGGTTCGAGCTGTTTCGGCGTACCGGCCGCGCCGCCCATGGCCAGGGCAATGTTTTGTGCCACGGTCAGGGTTTCAAACAACGAAAAATGCTGGAACACCATGCCGATTCCCAAACTCCGGGCCTGGCCAGGATTGCGCATGTTCACGCGCTGCCCTTGCCAGATGATCTCTCCCGAATCGGCCTGGGTGACGCCATAAATAATCTTCATCAGAGTACTTTTGCCCGCGCCATTTTCGCCGAGCAGGGCGTGGATTTCGCCCGGATCGATGCTGAGGTCGATGGCGTCGTTGGCCAGGCAACCGGGATAACGCTTGGAGATTTTGCGCATCTGCAGGCGGTGTGTTGGGTCGGGGATCGGCACGGGGTTGGGCATGACAGGCTCGGGTCGATTGGAGTTATGCCTGTGGATAAAGCAATTTCCTGGCCATTGAGTCAGGAAAACTCGAAAACACTCAGGGTAGAGGTCTTGAGGACGGTACTTCGAGCGAGATTGTGTATTGGTCCGGCACTACTTGAGGGCGGCACCATTGAGCAAGCCCTGTTTTTGCCCTGGTTTGGCTGGTCAAAAAACGAGCAACGCGCCGCAAGCCATGCAGGATATGGGGCAGCGACAGGCATAAACGGGTTATCCACAGATTGCTCCACAGTATTTGTGCGCAAGCTCCCGCGACGGGCATAAGCACAGACCGGCTTTCTTCTAACGGCGATATACGACGCTAACTGATTGTTTTTAAATTGATTTGTTTGTTTTCATGGCGGATTGGGCAAAAAATGTACAAAGCCCGCAAAGCCGCATGACAGAAGGGTTACAGCCGAGTGTGCTCAGGTTATCCACAGCCGGATGCACAGTAGATGTGGGCAAGTGTTAGGAGCATGAGGATTGGGCGATGCTCCAAAAGATCGCAGGCTGCGCTCCTCTGAGCGTCTTAACGTTGCAACAAAATGCGCCCGCGACTGAGATCTGCCAGCAGCGTTTGAAGGGTATCAATCTGGGCTTCACCCACCGCCAATTGCAGCTCTACGCCATTAGCGGTGAATGTCTCTTCGGTCACCAGGCCTCCCAGCTCTGCTACACGAAGTTTCACCAATGGCAGCTCGGCGAACCCACAGGCACAACTCAGAGGTACCCGGCTGATCAACTCGACTTTCGGTGCGTTTTGCAGGCATTTGTTTGCCCCGCCGCCATACGCCCGTGCGAGGCCGCCGGTGCCGAGTTGAATCCCGCCGTACCAGCGAATTACCAACACCACGACCTGATCACAGTCCTGTGCGTCGATGGCGGCCAAAATCGGACGACCCGCTGTGCCACCCGGTTCGCCGTCATCGGTGCTGCGGTATTGATCGCCAAGCTTCCACGCCCAGCAGTTGTGCGTGGCATTCAAGTCGCTGTGCTGCTCGATGAATGCCTGGGCTTCAGCCGGGCTGCCGATCGGTGCGGCGAAGGTGATGAAGCGACTTTTGCGAATCTCTTCGCGGTATTCGCAAAAACCGCTGAGGGTAAAAGGCATAGGTGTCTTAAATAGTGGGCGTGAGGCCGCAACCCTTGAGGATGATGCGGATCAGGTTGTTGCCGGCGTCTTCCATGTCCTGCTTGGTCAACTTGGAGCGCCCGCTAACGCGGCAGATCTGCGTGGCGAAGTCAGCGTAATGCTGGGTGCTGCCCCACAGGAGAAAGATCAGATTGACCGGGTCGACGGGGTCCATTTTGCCTGCATCGATCCACGCCTGGAACACCGCGGCACGGCCCTGGAACCAGGCACGGTAGTCCTGATTGAAGTACTCGGTCAGGCATTCGCCACCACTGATGACTTCCATCGCGAAGATCCGCGAGGCCTGCGGCTGACGTCGCGAGAATTCCATCTTCGCGCGAATGTACCGCGTCAGCGCCTCGGCGGGATCATCCTCGGCTGTCAGGGTGTTGAAGGTGCTATCCCACAGTTCGATGATGTTGCTCAGCACCGCGACGTACAAACCAAGCTTATTGGTGAAGTAGTAATGCAGGTTCGCTTTTGGCAATCCGGCATTCAGGGCGATGGTGTTCATGCTGGTGCCTTTGAAACCGTGACGCGCGAATTCGTCTTCAGCGGCTTTGATGATGGTCTCTTCGTTCTTTTGACGAATGCGGCTGGCGGGTTTTCCGCCGTGGGCTGGGACTTCAAAGGTCATAGGCACTTCCGAACTGATAGGTGGGTGCAACCAGTGCGTTGATAGCGCACCCACGTGTATCAGACAAGTCCTGTCACGATAAAAGCGCTACACCTGCTCGATCGGCTCGGCGTTCAGTGCCTGATTGACTGCAGCCGGGCTTGTTTTGGTTTCAGGGAGCAGAAGGCACATCAGAATCGCGGTCAGACCTCCGCTGGTGATCGCCGAATCGAACAGGTTCTGTACGAGCTTGGGCATCAGGTGCAAAAGGTTGGGTTGCGCCGCGATGCCCAAGCCCACTCCGAAGGACGTGGCAATGATCAACATGCTGCGTCGGTCCAGCGGTGCCTGGGCAAGGATACGTACGCCGGCGGCCGCGACGCTGCCAAACATCACCAGCGTTGCACCGCCGAGCACCGGTTTGGGGATTTGCTGCAGCACCGCGCCTATCAGGGGAAACAACCCGAGACAGAACAGCACTACACCGATGTATAACCCGACGTAACGGCTGGCCACGCCGGTGAGCTGAATCACACCGTTGTTCTGCGCGAACGTGGTGTTGGGGAACGCGCTGAACGTGGCGGCGATGACGCAACTGACGCCGTCACCGAGCACGCCTCCCTTCAACCGATTGATATAGGAAGGCCCCGTGATGGGCTGCCGCGCGAGCATGCAATTGGCTGTCAGGTCGCCGACGGTTTCGATGGTGCTGATCAGGTAGATAAGTGCGACTGGCAGGAACGCGCTCCAGTCGAAGTTGAAGCCGAACTTGAATGGGATTGGGAGACTGATCAGCGGCACGTCAGGCAATGGCTGCGGCACCAGTTTTCCGCTGAACCAGGCAGCCAGGCTGCCAAGTACCAGGCCGATGATAATGGCAGAGAGTCGGATCCAGGGGGTGTTCGAACGGTTGAGCAAAATGATCGTCAACAGCACGAATACGCCAAGGGCGAGATTGCCCGGCGCCCCGAAGTCCGCGGCGTTGAAACCGCCACCCAGATCGGTGATGCCGACCTTGATGAGGCTGATGCCGATCAGCGTAATCACGATCCCGGTCACCAATGGCGTGATTACCCGGCGCAATTGGCCGATGAAGCGGCTCAGGACTATCTGCACCACGGCGCCAAAGAAGCACACCCCGAAAATCATCGCCAGGATATCTTCCGGGCTGCCACCGCGCTGTTTGACCAGAAATCCTGCCGACAACACAGCGCCCAGGAACGCAAAGCTGGTGCCTTGCAAACAGATCATGCCGGCCCCGATGCCAAACGGCCTGCGTGCCTGAATGAAGGTTCCTACGCCCGAAACCATCAATGCCATGCTGATCAGGTAGGGCAAGTGGGCGGTGAGTCCCAGCGTTGAACCGATGACCAGCGGCGGGGTAATGATGCCGACAAAACTGGCGAGCACGTGTTGCAGCGCGGCGAGGATAGCGGCGAGTGGCTTCGGACGGTCGTTGAGGCCATAGATCAAATCGCTAGGGCTTGAGGATTCTGGCTGCATGGGTGTTGGTCTTCTTTTTAAGCGGGAATGACGGTACTCATGCCCTGCAAAAAGCTGTCCAAGTGCTCAAGATATTTTGCGTTGTAAGGCCTGTAGCCCTTTGATTACGACACTCTGGTGATTTTTCATCTCGTTGCGGCCAGGCTTTCCAGAAAGCTTTCGAGCACTAAATGGGGGCGGCGGCCCTTGCGTGTGACCGATGCGAGACTCAGGTCATAGAAGCGTGCTTTGGGCTTCAATGCTCGCAACCGGCCTTGTTGCACCCACAGGGCAGCGTAGTGGTCTGGCAGATAGCCGATGTAGCGCCCGGTCAGGATCAGGAAGGCCATGCCTTCACGGTCGGATGCGCTGGCGGTGCAGTTAAGCGCCTGGTAATGGGCCTGGATGTCGGCGGGTAAACGGAAGGTGGGGGCGATGGCGTCCTGGCTATTGAGGCGTTCGTCGTCCAGTTGTTTGTCGTCGACGTAAAACAATGGGTGGCCGACCGCGCAATACAGCAGGGAGCGCTCGCTGTAGAGCGGCTGATATTCCAGTCCCGACAGTGCGCTGGCTTGGGGCACCACGCCGACATGCAGACGACCGTCGAGTACACCTTGTTCGACTTCGTTGGGCGCGATCATGCGGATCTGGATCTGCACGTCGGGGCCACGTTCCTTCAGTTGTGCAAGGGCGTGGGTAATGCGCATGTGGGGGAGGGTGACGAGGTTGTCGGTCAGCCCGATGGTCAATTCGCCGCGCAGGTGCTGATGCAGGCCGTTGACCTCGGTGCGAAAACTTTCCAGTGCACTTAATAGCTGCAACGCGGATTGATAGACCTCCCGACCTTCTTCGGTCAGGGAAAAGCCTGCACGACCGCGTTGGCACAGGCGCAGTCCGAGGCGCTGTTCCAGGTCGCTCATTTGCTGGCTGATGGCTGAACGGCCGATGCCCAGCACTGACTCCGCGGCAGAGAAGCCGCCGCACTCCACCACGCTACGAAAAATCCTCAGCAGTCGGATATCAAAGTCGCTGACTTGCGCCAGAGGATCGGGGCGGCGAGTGCTCATGCTGTTAATTACTCAAAGTTTAGTCTGGGTCAGACTGAAGGTTAGAAAAGTTGGATTTCACAGACTTTATCCTCGTGGCAATTTAGCTGCAAGAACGCTTTTTGATCTCTATGCCGCTTATTGCCCTGCGAGGTTTTGCTCATGAACATGCCTGAAAACGCTCAGTCTTCCCTGGCCAGCCAGTTGAAGCTCGATGCTCACTGGATGCCTTACACCGCCAACCGTAACTTCCAGCGTGATCCGCGACTGATCGTTGCCGCTGAGGGCAGTTGGCTGACTGACGACAAGGGCCGCAAGGTGTATGACTCATTGTCCGGTCTGTGGACATGCGGCGCAGGGCACACCCGCAAGGAGATCCAGGAAGCCGTCGCCAAGCAACTGGGCACCCTCGATTACTCGCCGGGCTTTCAGTACGGCCACCCGCTGTCGTTCCAGCTGGCTGAAAAGATCACTGATCTGACGCCGGGCAATCTGAATCACGTGTTCTTTACGGACTCGGGTTCCGAGTGTGCGGATACGGCCGTGAAGATGGTTCGCGCTTACTGGCGCCTGAAAGGCCAGGCCACCAAGACGAAGATGATCGGCCGTGCGCGTGGTTATCACGGTGTGAACATCGCCGGTACCAGCCTTGGCGGTGTGAACGGCAACCGCAAAATGTTTGGTCAGGCGATGATGGATGTCGATCATCTGCCGCACACGCTGCTGGCGAGCAATGCCTATTCCCGTGGTATGCCGAAAGAGGGCGGTATCGCTCTGGCGGATGAGCTGTTGAAGCTGATCGAACTGCATGACGCTTCTAACATCGCTGCAGTGTTTGTGGAGCCGATGGCCGGTTCCGCTGGTGTGCTGGTTCCGCCAGAGGGTTACCTCAAGCGCCTCCGCGAGATCTGCGATCAGCACAATATTCTTCTGGTGTTCGATGAAGTGATCACCGGTTTCGGTCGCACCGGTTCCATGTTTGGTGCTGACAGCTTCGGCGTGACCCCGGATCTGATGTGCATCGCCAAGCAAGTCACCAACGGCGCGATCCCGATGGGTGCGGTGATTGCCAGTTCCGAGATCTACCAGACCTTCATGAATCAGGCGACGCCTGAGTACGCGGTCGAGTTTCCGCACGGCTACACGTATTCCGCACACCCGGTGGCCTGTGCCGCTGGCCTGGCGGCACTCGATCTGCTGCAGAAAGAAAACCTGGTGCAAAGCGTGGCCGAAGTGGCGCCGCATTTCGAAAATGCGCTACACGGTATGAAGGGGTCGAAGAACGTTATCGACATTCGCAACTACGGCCTGGCCGGTGCGATCCAGATCGCTGCGCGTGACGGAGATGCCATCGTGCGTCCGTTCGAAGCGGGCATGGCATTGTGGAAGGCAGGGTTCTACGTACGCTTTGGCGGCGACACTTTGCAGTTCGGCCCAACATTCAATAGCAAACCGCAGGACCTTGATCGTTTGTTCGATGCGGTCGGCGAAGTGCTGAACAAGATCGACTGATTCCAAACGCTATCTATATATAGAGGGCGCCCTGAGCAGGGCGCTTGTGGACAATTTTCAGGAGCCCCGCATGAGCCTTATCCCGCATTTGATCAATGGTGAGCTGGTGACCGACAACGGTCGCACTGCTGACGTGTTCAACCCGTCGACCGGTCAGCCCATTCATAAAGTGCCATTGGCCAGCCGCGAAACCATTCAACAGGCGATCGACGCTGCCAAGGCTGCATTCCCGGCCTGGCGCAATACGCCACCGGCGAAACGTGCCCAAGTGATGTTTCGCTTCAAGCAATTGCTGGAACAGAACGAAGCGCGTATTTCCCAGCTGATCAGCGAAGAGCACGGCAAGACACTTGAAGACGCGGCAGGTGAACTGAAGCGCGGTATCGAGAACGTCGAGTTCGCCTGTGCCGCTCCGGAAATCCTCAAGGGCGAGTACAGCCGTAACGTCGGCCCGAACATTGATGCGTGGTCGGATTTCCAACCGCTTGGTGTGGTCGCGGGTATTACGCCCTTCAACTTCCCGGCGATGGTGCCGCTCTGGATGTATCCGTTGGCGATCGTCTGCGGTAACTGCTTCATCCTCAAGCCGTCCGAGCGTGATCCGAGCTCCACATTGCTGATCGCGCAGTTGCTGCTAGAAGCCGGTCTGCCAAAAGGTGTGATGAGCGTGGTGCATGGCGACAAGTCGGCAGTGGACGCGCTGATCGAAGCGCCGGAAGTCAAGGCGCTGAGCTTTGTCGGTTCGACGCCGATTGCCGAGTACATCTATGCCGAGGGCACCAAGCGCGGCAAGCGCGTACAGGCACTGGGCGGCGCGAAGAATCACGCGGTATTGATGCCGGATGCGGATCTGGATAACGCGGTCAGCGCGTTGATGGGCGCAGCCTACGGTTCCTGTGGCGAGCGTTGCATGGCGATCTCGGTGGCCGTGTGTGTGGGCGATCAGGTAGCAGATGCGCTGGTGGCCAAGCTGGTACCGCAGATCAAGGCACTGAAAATCGGTGCAGGTACTTCTTGCGGTCTGGACATGGGGCCGCTGGTCACGGGGCAGGCGCGGGACAAAGTCGGCGGTTATGTGGATGACGGCGTTGCTGCTGGCGCCACGCTGGTGGTCGATGGTCGCGGCCTGAGTGTGGCTGGCCATGAAGAAGGGTTCTTCCTGGGTGGCTGCCTGTTCGACAACGTCACGCCAGAGATGCGTATCTATAAAGAAGAGATCTTTGGGCCAGTGCTGTGTGTCGTCCGCGTCAACAGCCTGGAAGAGGCAATGCAGCTGATCAATGATCACGAGTATGGCAACGGCACCTGCATCTTCACCCGTGATGGGGAAGCGGCGCGGTTGTTCTGCGATGAGATCGAAGTCGGTATGGTCGGCGTCAACGTGCCGCTGCCAGTTCCGGTTGCGTATCACAGCTTTGGTGGCTGGAAGCGTTCGTTGTTTGGTGACCTGCACGCTTATGGTCCGGATGGGGTGCGCTTCTATACCCGTCGCAAGGCCATTACGCAGCGCTGGCCGCAACGTGCGAGTCATGAAGCTTCGCAGTTCGCATTTCCTAGCTTGTAAGTAGAAGGGAATAAGGCCGCCTTTAATAGGCGGCCTTCTTGTTTTCGGGGCTTTTTTGACCTTTGTGACAGATTTATGAAATTAGAGGTTGACGGCAGATTCAGGATGTCTATAATTCGCCCCACTTCCGGCGCAGTCGAAACGGAAAACTCCTTGGTAAACAAAGAGTTGCGCGGTTTTCGGCAGTGAGTTGCTTCAGGTCATCGAAGCGCGAAAGGAGTTGAAAAAGAGGTGTTGACAGCAGCGAGTAACGCTGTAGAATTCGCCTCCCGCTAACGAGAGATCGAAAGCGCAAGTGGTTG
>Ga0247812_10000085_pt1 | contig 130474 bp, 118 predicted proteins | sample UWRJL149409B1_FD_178011 | JGI IMG/M metagenome (GOLD analysis project Ga0247812, IMG submission 178011) | Plant litter microbial communities from Arlington Agricultural Research Station in Wisconsin, United States - UWRJ-L149-409B-1 | ecosystem: Environmental > Terrestrial > Plant litter >... | reverse complement strand
GGCAGCAGCGACAGCAGCACGGCGGCGGCGACCAGCGCCCACGCCAGCCGTCCATAGATGATTTGCAGGGCGAGATCCGGCAAGCTCATAGCGGGTCTTTCCCAAGTTGAATTTTCATGCGGTGGTGCGCGATCGCGCGCCGCTGGTAAGTGTAGGTGATGTGCAGCTCGTCGCCGACCTGGAACATGGCCGGATACGAGAACTCGTCGCCGGGCTGGCCGTTGACGATGTCGGCCAGCGGCTGCCAGTTCTGCGCGTCGTTGGACAACCACAGCGACAGCGAGCTGCGCTGCGTTTCGCGCGTGGTGCCGTGGTTGCGCAGCATCAGCAGGCTGCCGCTGCTCAGGCGCAGCACCGCCAGCGACGTGCCCTGGTTGGACATCGTGCTCGGCCCCAGGTCTTCCCAGCTCAGGCCGCCGTCGCGGCTGACCGCCTGCTGCACCCGCTTGTCGGCGCCGTTGTCGCGCATCCAGGCCCGCACCTCGGTGGCCGATACCGGCACGAGGGTCGGCTGCAGCGAGCGCTTGCGCGCGCCGATGCGCGTCAGACGCTGCGGCACGCCCTGCGCGTTGAACGACATCAGCATCGGATATTTATAGCCGATCTCGAAATAGATCGGCAGCCACCAGCCGCCGTCGGCCAGGCCGACCGGCGCGGCGCGCACCAGCACGCTGGTATTGAACACCGGCGACATCGGCAGCACGCGGCGCACCTGGAAGCTGGCGCCCTCATCGCGCGACTCCATCTGCACCACCCGCGAGGCGGCCCAGCCGCCCATGCCGGTGGCGACCACGTACAGGTGGATGGTGCCGTCGGCGGCGGTCCAGGCGGCCGGGTTGCCGATGCGGCGCACGCCGTGGCCCAGCACCTTGCCCAGCGACTCGCGGCTGGCGACGACCCAGTTGTCGCTCCATTTGCCGTCGGCCCAGCGCGAGGCGTAGACCTGCACGTCCGGCCCGCTTTCGCGGCTGCCGGCCCACCAGAAGGAAATCAGGTTGCCATGCGGCAGACTGGCCAGCGCGCTGGCGTGCGCCGACGGCACGCCTTGCGGCATCGGGATCAGCGTGTTGGACAATTCGGTCAGCATGACCGTCGGCGGCACGGCCGTGTCGACCGCAGCGGGCATCATGCCGCCCGGCGGCGCGGCGCGCGACCAGCGCCACGCTTCCGTCGCCGTCATGGCCGCCACCGCTAAAACGCATGCGAATAAGGCCAGACTGGCTGGCCGCTGTAAAAGTGGGCGCGAAGCTCCCATTCCGTCTCCAAGAGATCGGGACATGAAGGACACTTCGTGATCCTTTGCCCAAGTATTAACTACCATCCGGATTGCCGGACGAAGCCGGTATCCTACAGGAAAAAGTCACGCCATATAATATAAATTGTATGCGCGGGGGATGTTTTGCCGTCGTCGCAGGGTTGCAATCCGGATAAGTTTTACACTTGCGCCAGCCCTCCGTCCACCAGCCGCCACAGGCCGAGCGGGTTAGCGGCCTGCAGCGCCTCGGGCAGCAGCTCGTCGGGGAAGCCCTGATAGGTCACCGGACGCAGGAAACGCTCAATCGCCGTCATGCCCACCGAGGTGAAACGGCTGTCCGTGGTGGCCGGAAAAGGACCGCCGTGGATGGTGGCGTTCGACACTTCCTGCGGGTGCGCGAAGGCGTTGACGACAATGCGGCCGGTACGGCGTTCCAGGATCGGCAACAAGCGGCGGGCGCTGTCGTGGTCTTCCCGCTCCAGGTGCATCGTGGCCGACAGCTGGCCGCGCAAGGACCGCGCCACCTCGAACAGCTGCGCCAGGTCGCGCAGCTTGACCAGCAGCGCCGCCGGGCCGAACACTTCCTCGGCCAGGGCCGGGTTGGCCAGGAAGCTGTCGCCATCGGTTTCGGCCAGCTGCGCCTGTCCTTCGAACGGGCCGTCGGCGGCGGCGCCTTCGGCCACCGGCCGCGCGCCAGCCGCCCGTTGGCGCGCCTGATTTGTCAAATAAGCATCATGGATGCCGGGCGTCAGCATGGTGCGCGCCGGAGCGGCCTGGACCCGGGCGATCAATCCATCGCGCATGGCGTCGAAGCCGGGACCGTCGACGGCCAGGATGATGGCCGGCTTCAGGCAGGCCTGGCCGACGTTGACCAGCATGCGCTCGGCGAAACCGTCGCCGATGGCCTGGCCGCGCGCGGCCAGCGCGGCCGGCAGGATGAAGGTCGGGTTCACGCTGGTCATCTCGGCGAAGACCGGGATCGGATCCGGCCGCTGTTGCGCCAGCCGGTACAGCGCCATGCCGCCACCTTCCGACCCGGTGAAGGCGACCGCGCGCACCAGCGGATGCAGCACCAGCGCCTCGCCGACCGCGTTGCCGGCGCCGCGCAGCAGCGAGAACACGCCTTCATGCAGGCCGCAGGACCGCACCGCGTCCTGGATCGCGCGCGCGGCGATCTCGGAGGCGCCCGGGTGGGCGTTGTGCGCCTTGACGATCACCGGATTGCCGGCCGCCAGCGCCGACGCCGTGTCGCCGCCCGCCACAGAATACGAGATCGGGAAATTGCTGGCGCCGAACACCGCCACCGGGCCGATGCCGATCTTTTGCAGGCGGTGATCCATGCGCGGCATCGGCTTGCGCTCCGGCTGCGCCGGATCGATGGCGGCCTGGCGGAAACGGCCCTGGCGCACCACTGCGGCGAACTTGCGCAGGTTGGCGGCGGTACGCGCCGTCTCGCCTTCGAACTGGGCCGCAGGCAGGCCGGTCTCCAGCGCGGTGCGCTGCGCCAGCGCCGGCATGGCGCGCTCCAGGTTGTCGGCGATGGTTTCGAGGAAGGCGGCGCGCTGCGCCAGCGTGGTGGCGTTGTAGCTGTCGAAGGCGGCATCGGCCAGGCGCGCGGCGCGCTCCACTTCCGCTGCGCCGCCCAGCGCGAACAGCGGTTCGACTTCGGTATTGGTGCGCGGGTCCAGCGCCTTCATCGCGCCGGCGCTTGCCGCCACTTCGGCCGCGCCGATCAGCAGGTTTCCAGTCAGGGTCATGATGGCTTACTCCTTCGACAAGGCGGCCAGCACGTCGCCGGTCTTGAGGATGGCGTGGGCATAGGTTGGACCGTTGAGCGCATGCGCGGCGTGCATCAGCTCGTGGGTGTAGGCGGCGGTGGCGTCGGTCACCAGAGTGACGTGGTAGCCCAGCTCCATCGCGTAACGGGCGGTCGATTCGATGCAGGTGTTGGCCAGCAGGCCGACCACGACCACGTGGGTGATGCCGCGCTGGCGCAGCTGCATGTCCAGGTCGGTGTTGGCGAAGCCGCTCTGCGCCCAGTGCTGGTGGGCCACGATGTCATGCTCCTGCGGCACGAAGTCGGGATGCCATTCGCCGCCCCACTGGTCCAGCGCGAAGGTCTGGCGCTGCGACACCAGGTGCTGGGTCGGGTTGGCGTGGCACCAGCATTCGTAGTCGCCCTTCTTCCAGCGACGGTGCGGCACGGTCGCCACCTGCATGCCTGCGGCACGGAAGCCGTGGTTCAGCGCACGCAGGTTGTCGAGCAGGCCGACCTCCTCGGCGATCTTCTGGATGTGCGGCCAGATCTTCCCGCCTTCCGACAGGAAATCGTTATAGGGATCTACCAGCAGTAATGCTGTCCGTTTTGCATCATAAGTTGGGGTGGTCATGTCGGTTTCTCCAAGAGTTTGTGTTACTATGATTTTCATAGTAGCTCAACCCAACTGACTTTGCAAGGCGTTTGCTATCATGGCTGCCATGAATAAATCGCTGGAAACCGAACCCACGCTGTGCCCCGTGGCGCGCTCTCAGGAACTTGTCGGAGATCGCTGGACCGTGCTGGTCCTGCGCGAACTCTCCATGGGCAACGGCCGCTTCGACGAACTTCAGGCGCAGACCGGCGCCACGCCGCAGATGCTGACTTCCCGGCTGAAGAAGCTGGAGGCGTCGGGCCTGATCGAACGCCGGCCCTACTCCACCCGGCCGCCGAGGCATGAATACCTGCTGACGGAAATGGGGACGGAATTCTTCCCGGTTATCCTGTCGCTGCGGGCGTGGGGCGAGAAATGGTGCAAGTCGCCGCAGGAAGGCGTGGCGGTGCAGTACACCCACATCCCTTGCGGCAAGGATCCCGGATTCGGCACGGCCTGCCAGCACTGCGGCCTCGCCATCAAGCGCAGCGATCTCGTCGGCAAACAGAGCGCCGCCTACGAACAGGAGCGCAGAGCGCGCGCCGGATCATGACCGATAAACACGCCCAGCCCGCCCCCGCCGACCGCTCGACCGATCCGAACCAGCGCTTCGGCAAGCCGGAACACGGCTGGCGCGCGCAGCTGTACGCCGTCATTTTCGAATCCGACACGCCGACCGGGCGCGCCTTCGACCTGGCGCTGATCGCCGCCATCCTGCTGAGCGTGCTGGTGGTGGTGCTGGCCACCGTCAAGCCGATCGCCGACGCCTACGGCCAGTGGCTGACGGCCGCCGAATGGTGCTTCACCGCGCTGTTCACGCTGGAGTACGCGGCGCGCTGCCTGTGCGTGCGGCGGCCCGCCGTGTACGCGCGCAGCTTCTTCGGCATCATCGACCTGATGGCGGTGCTGCCCAGCTATATCTCGCTGTTCATTCCCGGCGCCCACGTACTGCTGGACGTGCGCATCCTGCGGCTGCTGCGCATCTTCCGCATCCTCAAGCTGACGCTGTACATCCAGGAGTACAGCATGCTCGGCGACGCCCTGCTGGCCAGCCGGCGCAAGATCTTCGTGTTCCTGTCGGTGGTGTTCCTGATCGTCTTCCTGCTGGGGACGGTGATGTATGTGGTCGAGGGGCCCGGCAACGGCTACACCAGCATCCCCACCGCCGTGTATTGGGCGATCTCGACGATGACCACGGTGGGCTTCGGCGACCTGGTGCCCAAGACCGACATCGGCCGCACCATCGCCTCGTTCATGATGCTGCTGGGCTGGGGCATTCTGGCGGTCCCGACCGGCATCATCAGTTCCGAAATCACGCACCAGCGCGGCAGGCAGCTGCTGCCGTCGCGCGCCTGCACCCGCTGCCTGACCGAAGGCCACGAAGCGGCGGCGCGCTTTTGCAAGAACTGCGGCGCAGCCTTGCCGGCATAGGCGCTCAAGTCAATGCCGCGCCGTATCTTTTATTTTTGAGTTAACCTTGGCCATCTGATCACAGGCAAGGAAAAATATGCACGAGGATAATCGAAAGAACGCCTTGTTGAGTTCCGCTGTCGAGCACGGTATTTGGTTGTCGATGTCGCAGGGCAGCGCGGTCGCGTGGGCATACATGCAGGCGTATCACGTCCCGCTGGAAGCGATCCGCCGCGTGCTGGCGTATCCGGAGGCGCGCCGGCAAAAGCTGGCCGAGTGCCTGCGGTAAAAGGGCTCAACGCACCAGCCACATCCAGGTGCTGAGCGTAAAGAAGGAAGCGACCATGCAGATCAGCAGCGCGGTCGCGCTGCGGTCGGCCTCGCCGTAGGCCTGGGCCAGGATGGGATAGATGCTGAGCATGGGCATCGCCGCCATCAGCAAGGCGGCGGCACGCAGTTGCGGCGCCATCGGCGCCACACCGATCAGCGGCAGCAGTGAGATCACCAGCAATACCGCCAGCGGATGCCCGATCAGCTTGCCCGCCACCAGCGGGATCACGCGCTGCCAGCCGGCGCTCAGCGACAAACCCACCAGCGTGCCGCCGATAACGAACAGCGACAGGCCGCCGCTGGCCTGCGAAAACATGGTGACGGTGCGCAGCACCGGCTGCGGCAACTCGACTTCCGACAGGCTGACCACCAGACCCGCCGTGACCGAGATCACCAGTGGGTTGCGCGCCAGCCGTTTCAGCGTTTGCCCGACCAGCTGGTGCCACGGCCCGCCGCCGCCCTTCGCATGCTCGGCCATGGCCAGCAACAGCGGCAGCATCACCAGGTTCTCCACCAGCACATTCAGCGCCAGCGCCACGCCGGCCACCGGCGCCACCACCAGCAGTAAGATCGGGAAGCCGATGAAGCTGCTGTTCGAGCACGACATGCCCATCGCCAGGAAGGTGCTGCGGGTGCGGTTCAGTCCGGCGAGGTGGCGGCCGGTCAGATAAGCCAGCGTCATCGACAGCAGCGATCCGCCGAGGTAGGCCAGCAGGTAGGCGGGATGCAGGACGTCGCTGATATGGCGCTGGGCCAGCGCGTTGAAGATCAGCGCGGGCAAGGCCAGGTTGAGCACGAACTTGCCGAATACCCGCATGTCCGGCTTGTCGAACAGGCCGAAGCGGGTGAACAGGTAGCCCAGCAGGACGATGATGTAGATCGGGCTGGTGATGGCGAGGATAGCGAGCATGGGTCCGCATGCTAGCATGCGGCCATGTCGCCGGGCAAACCGGGATCAGTCCGGCGGCAGGTTCAGATGCCGAAACTGCGGCGCTGCTGCGGCTGCCACAGCACGCGCGAGATCGTCCGCAGCGGCACCTTCGCCGCCACCAGGTAGTCGATCGCGGCGTTGTGGCCGCGCAGGGCCGCCACCGCAAGGCCGTTTTCGATCAGCCGCTGCTGGTTGCTGTCGGGCCGGGCCACCAGGCGCAGCGGCTGCGGCGTCAATGTCGGGCGGACTGGCCGGTCGTCCGTCGACGGATGGTTTTTGCCGAGGATGACGCCGACCACGCGGCCCATTTTGTCCTTCTCCATGTTCTTCTCCAATGTGCGTTGATCCCCATGCTAGCCCTGCAGAACGCCCCGGTCAGTTTGCTGGACCACATAACTCGCCGACGCCCCATACCCGGCTGGCGAAATAGGTGGCGCCGTCGCGCGTATTCATCAGGTCGCTGATGATCGCGCGCAACGCGCGGGCATGCGGATCCGGCCGCATGATGGCGACCTGGGCGCGCGACCAGTCCAGCACACGGGCGCCGACGGGATGCCGTTCGGTGTGGTAACTATCAAGCACATCCGCCGTCCCCTTGATGGCCGCCGCCAGCTTCCAGCCCAGATCGACAGCGTCGCCGATGCCGAGGTTCAAGCCCTGGCCGCCCAGCGGCGAGTGCACATGCGCCGCGTCGCCGGCCAGCAGTATCCGTCCATTGCGGTAGCTGGTGGCCTGGCGCGCCTGGTCGGTCCAGGTGCTGGCGGCATGCAGTGCCGTCAGCGTCACACCGGTTTCAGAGATGCGCCGCAAGACCTGTTGCGCATGGGCCAGCGTCACCGGCTGCCTTGACTGATGAAACGCGCCGCCATCGAAGTCCTGCACCACCACATAGCCCGGCTGGGACTGCAGGTACATGCCGGCCGCCGTCATGGTGCGGCCACTTTTGAGCTGGTCCGGGTCGGCGATATCGACTTGCAGCGTGTAGCCGGTGAATTCCGGCGCGGTGCCGGCGAACTCGAAGCCGCCCAGCTTGCGCACGACGCTGCGCGCGCCGTCGCAGCCGACCAGCCATCGTCCTTCAAAGCTCTGATCGCCGGCGCGCACGCCGACGCCCTCGCCGCTCTGCTCGAAGGACGTCAACGCCAGACCGCGCCGGATCTCGACGCCAAGCGCCGCCGCGCGGCGGGCCAGCACGGATTCGATCTCGGCCATCTCGGAGATCAGGCTGCACTGCGGAATGGCGACATCCCCTTCATGAAAAGGAATGCCAGCGAAGTGGCCGAGCTGGCGGCGCGCGCCCTGCCCGGCGTTCACGTGCGGATTCTTGACGCGCTTGTGCACCTCCAGCTCTTGCAGCAGTCCGCGCCGCTCGAACGCTGCGATGGTGGGTGCCGACAGTCCCCGTATCCCGAACGGCAGCTGCTTCAAAGGTGAATGCGGACTTTCGGCCCGCTCCAGTATCAGGACCGAACATTCGGCCTGCGCCAGTTCGGTGGCGAGGAACAGGCCCACCGGGCCGGCGCCGGCGATGATGACATCGTATTTCATAACTATCCAGGGAGTGATTGATACCCCGGATGGTGCCGCTATTTCGAGGCTTCGGATTGTACAAACGCGACAATGTCGACGGATGCGCCGCTGCGCGCCTTGCGCGCGAAGGTCCCCGGCGTGACGCCGCTGTAGCGCTTGAATTCTTTGCTGAGATGGGATTGGTCCGCGTAACCCAGCGCAAGGGCCAGCGCGGCAAGACTGGTGTCGGGATCGCGCCACAGCTGGTTGCGCGCCTGCTCGAAGCGCATCAGAGCTGATACGTCCTTGACGGTGCGGCCCGACGAGCGGCGGAACTTGCGCTCCAGCGTGCGCACCGTCGCATGCGCGGCGTTGGCCACCTCGCTCACGGGCAAGGCGCCGTTCGCGGCCCGCATCGCCAGCCCGGCCCTGGACAACGTGCCGTCCGCCGCGACCCGCGCCCCGATGAAATAACGCGCGACCTCTGCCAGGGCCTCGTCCGTCCGTCCGCCGCGCATCAAGCGATCCAGTCCCGGCTGTAGCTGCGCGATCGGATGGTCGAACACGCGCACCTCGTCGGCGCCGGACGGCAGGCCCAGCAGATCGAACACGGTCCAGGGAAAGCAGCGGACGCCGATGATGTCGAAGCGGCCCTGCGCGGTGACCAACACCGGCCGGTTGAGCAAACCCATCATGAACGGCGACGGCAACTCACGCGCGGCGATGCGGCACGGGCCGCCGAAATAGAAAATGATCTCGGCATAGCCGTCGGGCATCACCTCGAAACTGCACGGCTGTTCGCCGAAGTCCCTGCGGTTGTGCCAGAAGCACTTGATGGCGTCCCGCAGTTCTTCGGGCGGTTCGAGTTCCCGGTGCAGCATGTCATCGCTCGCGTCATTTTTTGTGCTGTCCAATATAGCACAGCGACTGCAGCGCTTACTGCGTCATCGGCATCGGCTCTGCCGTGCGCCGCGCTTCGCCCGCCATCTGCAGCGCGATCGCCAGCGCGGTGTCGGCGGTCGCCAGGTGCATCTCGAACCACGGCAGCAACAGTCCGACCGCGTGGCGCGCGGCGGCGATGTCGCCCGGCGCCAGGCAGTGCAGCGCGGCCAGCACCCGCGCATGCTGTTCACGGTGCGAACAGATCGCCGGATAGTCTATCGTCTCCATCAGCGACTCTTCCACCCGGAAATCCTCCTCCAGCGCCGCCACCAGCGCCTCCAGGCCGGCCTCCAGTTCGCTGTCCGGTCCGTCGAGCAGCCGCCCGACCTGCTCCGCCAGCGCCTGGTGCGCCTCGTCGAACAGCGGGATGCCCAGCGCCATATTGGCGTTCCATGCTTTGGTTTCCATCATCACCTCCAGATTGCTGATTCAGGGTTGCACCACGAAGTGGCCCGGCGCCGGGCCCAGCACCCGGCCCCGTCCCATCGCCGGCGGCGCCACGCGCTGCCGGTCCGAGTGGCGCGCCAGCCATTGTTGCCAGTGCGGCCACCATGAGCCTTCGGTGCGCTCGGCCTGGCCAAGCCACTCGTCCGGGCTGCTGTAGCCGATCGGCGCGACGTTGGCCGGGTGGCCGCGGTAGCTGCGGTTGGCGTGACCCGGCTCGGACACGATGCCCGCGTTGTGACCGCCCGAGGCCAGCACGAAGTCGATGGGCCCGCCCGCCAGCAGATGGATCTTGTAGACCGAACGCCACGGCGATACATGGTCGCGCTCGGTGCCCAGCACGAACATCGGCAAGTGGATGTCCGACAACGCCACCGGCTTGCCTGCGACCAGGTAGCGGCCCTCGGCCAGGTCGTTGCGCAGGAACAGGCGGTGCAGGTATTCGCTGTGCATGCGGAACGGCAGCCGCGTGCTGTCGGCGTTCCATGCCATCAGGTCGTTCGGCGCGCTGCGCTCGCCCAACAGGTATTCGCGCATCATGCGCGACCACACCAGGTCGCGCGCGTGCAGCAGCTGGAACGAGGCCGCCATCTGGTCGCCGTCCAGGTAGCCCTGGTCCCACATCAGCGCGTCGAGGAAGGCGAGCTCGCTGTCGTCGATGAACAGGCCCAGCTCGCCGGGATCGCTGAAGTCGGTCTGGGCAGCCAGCAAGGTGACCGAGGCCAGCCGCGCCGGCGCCGGATGCTCGCCCGAGCCGAGCGCGGCGGCGCCGATCGACAGCAGCGTGCCGCCCAGGCAGTAGCCGACCGCGTGCAGCGGCGCGCCGCCGCACAGCGCATCGGCCTCGGCCATGGCGGCGAACAGGCCGCGCTGCAGGTAGTGCTCCATGCCGAGATCGCGGTCTTCCGCATCGGGATTGCGCCATGAAATCATCAGCACCGTATGTCCCTGCCCCACCAGATAGCTGACCAGCGAGTTGTGCGGCGACAGGTCGAGGATGTAGTACTTCATGATCCACGACGGCACGATCAGCACCGGCTCACGGTACACCTTGTCGGTGCGCGGCGCGTACTGGATCAGCTCGATGAGCTCGTTGCGATACACCACCTCGCCTGGCGTCAGCGCGACGTCGCGGCCGGGCACGTAACGCTCGCCGACCGGCTCCGACACGGTCGCGCCGGGCGGCGCCAGGCGGCGGCACAAGTCCTTGCGCCAGTTCAGGGCGCCGTTGACCAGGCTGCGGCCGTTGCTGACCAGCGCCGCCCTCTGCACCTCGGGATTGCTCCAAGGGAAGTTCGACGGCGCGTACATGTCGAGCAACTGCCGCGCGGTGAACGCCACCACCTCGGCATGATGCGCCGACACGCCGGGCACGCCGCTGGTCGCCTCGGCCCAGAAATGTTCGAGCTGCTTGAATCCCCGCGCATACTGCGCGAACGGCCACGCCCGCCAGGCTGGATCGGCAAACCGCTTGTCCTCGCCGCTGTCCGCCGCGGGCGCGCCGCCGGCCAGCGTCGCCGCCCAGCCGGCGGCCAGCGCGCCGCGCTTGCCGGGCGACGCCGCCAGATGCTGCCACCAGTCCTGGAACGCCAGCTGCATCGCGATCGGCGAGATGCCGCCGGTCAGGCGCGCCATCTGGCTTTGCAGATACAGGTCCAGCACGTCGCGTCCCTCGGCGGCCGGCGCCGACGCCGGCGGCGGCGCCTCGCTGGAGATGACTTTCAGCAGTGTGTTCTTCACATTCCCTCCTCGATAAGCGGTCCGACGATTATGGTTTGCGCGGCTTCCCGAAGTATTTGATCTAAATCAAATACTTCCGGGATCGCGCTCACTACACTGCGCAGCAACTCCCCGTTCCAGGCCCACCATGAATGCATCCGGCGACACCATCGAAAACATCACCTACGACGAATTGCACGTGGGACAGAGTGCGCGCCTGAGCCGCACCCTGACCAGGGACGACATCCTGGCCTTCGCCGCCGTCTCCGGCGACATCAACCCGGCCCACGTCGATCCGGAATACGCCGACCACACGCTGTTCCACGGCGTGATCGCCCACGGCATGTGGGGCGCGGCGCTGATCTCGCGGCTGCTGGGCACCTCGCTGCCGGGCCCCGGCACGATCTACCTGGCGCAGACGCTGCAGTTCCTCAAGCCGGTGCGCATCGGCGACGAACTGCGCATCACCGCCACGGTGACGGCCAAGGACGACGCCAAAAAGCACGTGCTGCTCAACTGCGAGATCAAGAACCAGACCGGCGCGCTGGTGCTGACCGGCGTCGCCACCGTGATTGCGCCCAGCGAGAAGGTGCGGCGGCCGCGCACCGAGCTGCCGCAGCTGAACCTGTCGCAGGCGCACGCCCGCTACGCCGGCCTGCTGGAGCGCGCCGCCGCGCTGGCGCCGCTGCGCTGCGCCGTGGTCCACCCGTGCGACGCCGAATCACTGTGCGGCGCGCTCGACGCGGCGCGGCACGGCCTGATCGTGCCGCTGCTGGTCGGCCCGGAGGCGCGCCTGCGCAGCGTCGCCGAGGCCGCAGGTCGCTCGCTGGACGGCGTGACGCTGATCGACGTGCCGCACAGCCATGCCGCCGCCGCGCGCGGCGCCGCGATGGCGGCCGCCGGCGAGGTCGAGATGCTGATGAAGGGCAGCCTGCACACCGACGAGCTGATGGCCGCGGTGCTGGCCGAACCGGCGCTGCGCACCGCGCGCCGCCTGACCCACGTGTTCCACACCGAGGTGCCGCTGTACGACAAGGTGCTGCTGATCTCGGACGGCGCGCTCAACATCCAGCCGACGCTGCAGGACAAGGCCGACATCGTGCAGAACGCCATCGACCTGGCGCACGCGCTCGGCAACCCGGAACCCAAGGTGGCGATCCTGTCGGCGGTGGAGACGGTGACGCCGAAGATCCCGTCGACGCTGGACGCCGCCGCACTGTGCAAGATGGCCGAGCGCGGCCAGATCCGCGGCGCCCTGCTCGACGGCCCGCTGGCGTTCGACAACGCCATCTCGCCGGCCGCCGCGCGCGCCAAGGGCATCGTCTCGGCCGTCGCCGGCCACGCCGACATCCTCATCGCGCCCGACCTGGAGGCCGGCAACCTGCTGGCCAAGCAGCTCGAATACCTGGCCGGCGCCGCCGTCTGCGGCGTGGTGCTGGGGGCGAAAGTGCCGATCGCCCTGACCAGCCGCGCCGACGCCGCCGACGCCCGCACCGCCTCGGCGGCGCTGGCGCTGCTGCTGGCGCACAGCCGGATCAGGCAGCCATGAGCGCCGGACTGCGCGTGGTGCTGGCGATCAACGCCGGCTCGTCGTCGCTGAAGTTCGCGCTGCATCCGTGCCGCGGCGACCATGCCGCCGCCCCCATCCTGAGCGGCGCGGCCGAAGGACTGGAACCCGGCGGGCGTCCGCTGCTGCGGGTACAGGCCGGCGCCGGCGCCCGCTGCACGCCGCTGCCGGACGGCGACGACGACGTGTTCGAGCGCGCGCTGCGGCTGTTGCGCTCGACGCTGGACCAGCACGTCGGCGCGGCGCGGCTGGCGGCGGTGGCGCACCGCATCGTGCACGGCGGCGAACGCCACGCCGCCTCGATCGTGCTCGACGATGCCGCGCTGGCCTACCTCGACACGCTGGCGCCGCTGGCGCCGCTGCATCAGCCGCACAACCTGGCGGCGGCGCGCGCCTGCCGCCGCGCGTACCCGGACGTGCCGCAGGTCGGCTGCTTCGACACCGGTTTCCACGCCACGCTGCCGGAAGAGGAACAATGGTTTGCGCTGCCGCGCCCGCTGCGCGCGGCCGGCATCCGCCGCTACGGCTTCCACGGCCTGTCGTACCGCTACGTCGCCGCCAGGCTGGCGGCGCTGAGCGCGTGCGCCAACGGCCGGGTGCTGATGGCGCACCTGGGCAACGGCGCCAGCGTGTGCGCCATGCGCGCCGGGCGCAGCGTGGCCACCAGCATGGGCTTTTCCGCGCTCGACGGCCTGATGATGGGCACCCGTAGCGGCGCCATCGATCCGGGCGTGCTGCTCTACCTGCTGCAGGAGGGCTGGACGCCGCAGCGCATCGAAAACCTGCTGTACCGCGAATCCGGACTGCTCGGCGTGTCCGGGCTGTCGGCCGACATGCGCACGCTGCGCGCCAGCGACGCGCCGGCCGCGCGCCAGGCGATCGCGCTGTTCGAGCACCGGCTGGCGCAAGCCTGCGGCGCGCTGGCGGCCACGCTGCGCGGGCTCGACCTGCTGGCCTTCACCGGCGGCATCGGCGAGCACGATGCCGCCTTGCGCGCCGAGGCCTGCGCCAGCCTGGCGCACCTGGGGGTGCGGCTCGACGCCGCCGCCAACCTGGCCGCCGACGGCAGCGCCGCGCGGTCCATCCACGCGCCCGGCAGCGCGGTCGAGGTCTGGGTGGTGCCCACCGACGAGGGCCGCGTCGCTGCGGCCGACGCGGCCGCGTTGTTGAATGACACGGGCGGCGGCTGATTTGGATAAATTTGATCTAGATCATAAAAAATTCAGATTGTGTTTGTTAGCCTGAAGACATCCGATACGCCCACACCCGAGGAGCTCGCCATGTCTTACAAAACCATTCTGGTCCACGTCGACCAATCGCCGCACGCCACCGCGCGCATCGAACTGGCCGGCCGCCTGGCGCGCAGCCAGGAGGCGCACCTGGTCGGCGCCGCGCTGACCGGCCTGACCATGGAGTATTACCGCAACAGCGGCCTGGTGGCCGCCGGCCCGATGCGCCAGGAGGAAGTCGACGAGATCAAGCGCAACGGCGAGCAGGCGCTGCAACGCTTCGAGATGCTGGCGCGCGCAGCCGACGTCAGCTACGAGAGCCGCTACAGCGACGACGAGCCCGAATCCGGCCTGGTGCAGCAGGCGCGCTACGCCGACCTGGTGGTGCTGAGCCAGACCGATCCCGACACCAGCCCCTTCCCGATGCTGCGCCAGCTGCCGGAACACCTGGCGCTGCATGGCGGACGGCCGGTGCTGATGGTGCCCTACGCCGGCGAGTTTCCCACCCTGAACCGGCACGCGCTGGTGGCCTGGGACGCCAGCCGCGCCGCCACCCGCGCCGTCACCGACGCGCTGCCGCTGCTGCGCCGCAGCGCCCGCGTCACGCTGGCCGTGTTCAATCCGCAGCGTCCGTTCGGCGCCCACGGCGAACAGCCCGGCGCCGACATCGCGCTGTACCTGGCGCGCCACGGCGTCACGGTCGAGGTGCAACAGCAGGCCACGCCGCCCGGCATCGACGTCGGCAACGCGCTGCTGTCGCTGGCCGCCGACACCGGCGCCGACCTGCTGGTGATGGGCGCCTACGGCCACCAGCGCTGGCGCGAGATCATCCTTGGCGGCGTCACGCGGCGGCTGCTGCAGTCGATGACGCTGCCGGTACTGATGTCGCACTGAGCACCGGCCATCATGTCCTATAAAACCATCCTGGTCCACGCCGACCAATCGGCGCACGCGCCGGCCCGCATGGCGCTGGCGGCGCGCGTCGCGCTGGCCTGCCGCGCCCACCTGACCGCGCTGGCCTGCACCGGCGTCTCCCGCTACGCCCAGCTGGACGACCTGGCGCGCCAGTGGCCGCTCTTGCCGGAACAGCTGATCCTGTGGCGCGAGCAGGCCCGCGCCAGCCTGGCCGCGTGCCGCACCATCGCGGCGACTGCCGGCCTCGGGCAGCCCACCACGCACCTACTGGACGACGATCCCGAGGACGGACTGATGCTGCAGGCGCCGTTCCACGACTTGCTGGTGCTGAGCCAGACCGATCCCAACGGACCGCCGCCGCACGGCGTCATTCGCGACCTGCCGCAAAACCTGCTGCTCAACTGCGGCCGGCCGCTGCTGCTGGCGCCCGGCGCCGGCGCCGAGGGCGCGCAAGGTGGCGCGCCGTTCGGCCATCCGCTGCTGGCATGGGATGGCAGCGCCCAGGCGGCGCGCGCCATCAGCAACGCGCTGCCGCTGCTCAAGCTGGCGCCGACGGTGACGCTGCTGGTGCTCAACGCCGAGCAGCAGCCGGGCGCGCACGGCATGGAGCCGGGCGCCGACATGGCGCTGTTCCTGGCGCGCCACGGCGTGCGGGCGGAGGTGATGCGGGAGTACACCAGCGTCGACATCGGCGACGCGCTGCTGTGCGTCGCAGCCGAGCTGCACTGCGACCTGCTGGTCATGGGCGGCTACGGCCACCGCCGCGCGCGCGAAACGCTGCTTGGCGGCGCCACCCGTACCGTGCTGCGCGACATGACGCTGCCGGTGTTGATCTCCCATTGAACGGGCCCCATGCCACTGAATAACGACCACACCGCCGCTTCCATCGAGCTGGACCGTTCCGCCAACGCCATGATGCCCGACCCGGCCGAGATCCAGCTGCGCCTGCGCTACCTGGAGATCACGCCGCAGGACCAGGCTTTGCTGCGCCATGTCCATCCGCTGCTGCAGCCCCACCTGCCCGCCGTGATCGACGCCTTCTACCGCCACCTGCAGCAGATCCCGGCGCTGCGTGTCCTGCTGGGCGACGCCGCCGCGCTGGCGCGACTGCGCCGGGTGCAGAGCGGCTATTTCCACACCCTCACCGCCGGCGACTACGGCGCCGACTACGTACGCAACCGCCTGCGCGTCGGACTGGTGCACCAGCGCATCGGCCTGGCGCCGGTCTGGTACGTCGGCGCCTACCGCAAATACCTGTCCGACCTGGCGCCGGTGCTGCGCGATCTGCTGGGCGAACAACCGGACGGCTATCTGCCCACCTATCAAGCCTTGTCGAAGGTGGTCAGCTTCGACATGAGCCTGGCGCTGGACACGTACATCCAGGCCGGCCGCCGCCAGCTGCTCGGCCTGAAGAACTATTCGGAGCAGATCATCAGCGGCATGCCGTCCGGCGTGATGGTGGTCGACACCGCCGGCATGGTCCGCACCGTCAACCAGGCCATGCTCGGCATGCTGGACGCGCGGCCGGGCCGCCACGTCGGCGCGCCGTACGCGGCACTGGTGGCCGACGCCACGCTGCGCGCCCGGATCGCCCACGGACTGCAGCAGCCGGCCTACCAGTGCGAGCTGGTGGCCACGCTGCCGGGCGGCCCGCGCCACCTGCGCTGCAGCCTGTCGCGCACGCTGCTCGACAACGAAGACCTGCTGCTGCTGATCGCCGAGGACATCAGCGCGCCGATGCAGGCCCGCGCCGAGCTGCGCGACAGCGAGGAACGCTATCGCGCCGCCTTCGGCCAGGCCGCCGTCGGGCTGGCCGAGCTGTCGCCCGAAGGACGCTGGCTGCGCGTCAACCGCAAGCTGCTCGACATCGTCGGCTACAGCGAGGACGAGCTGCTGCGGCTGCATCTGTCCGACCTGGTCTCGGCGGAGGACTGGCGCATCGACGCGCCGCTGATGCGCGCGCTGGCCGCCGGCGAGCTGCACAGCTCCTGCCGCGAGAAGCGCTACCTGTGCAAGGACGGCCACGCGGTCTGGGTCAAGGCCACGGTGGCGGCGATGCAGCCCGGCTCCGGCCACGCCGGCCTGGTGGCCGTGATCGAGGACATTTCGCAGCGCAAGCAGTTCGAGCAGGAGCTGCTGCACCTGGCCAACCATGACGCCCTGACCGGCCTGGCCAACCGCACGCTGCTGCTGGACCGGATCGGCCAGGCGATCGCCCAGGCGCGCCGCAGCGGCCGCCTGGCGGCGCTGCTGTTCCTCGACCTGGACCGCTTCAAGACCATCAACGACAGCCTCGGCCACGACGCCGGCGACCGCGTCGTCATCGAAGTCGGGCGCCGGCTGCAGGCGGCGGTGCGCGAAGCGGACACCGTGGCCCGTCTCGGCGGCGACGAATTCGTCGTGCTGCTGGCCGACCTGCCGCACGAGCGCGCCGCCGCCGCGCTGGCGCAGAAGATCCTCGGCGCGCTGTTCGAGCCGATGCTGATCCAGGGCCACGAGCTGTCGCCGGCCAGCAGCATCGGCGTCAGCATGTACCCCAAGGACGGCGAGGACGGCAAGACCCTGCTCAAGAACGCCGACGCCGCGATGTACCAGGCCAAGGCGCTCGGGCGCGGCAACTTCCAGTTCTACGCCCAGGAAATGAACGCGCGCACGCTGGACCGGCTCACCCTCGAGAGCGGCCTGCGCCACGCCGTCGAGCGCGGCGAACTGCAGCTGATGTACCAGCCGCAGATCGACCTGGCCGACGGCGCCGTGGTCGGGGTCGAGGCATTGCTGCGCTGGCAGCCGTCCGGCGGCCGGCTGGTGATGCCGGACGACTTCATCCCGATCGCCGAAGAGACCGGGCTGATCGTGCCGATCGGCGAATGGGTGCTGCGCACCGCCTGCGCCCAGCACCTGGCCTGGCGCCGCGCCGGCCTGCGCGACGTGCGCATCGCCGTCAACCTGTCGGCGCGCCAGTTCCGCCAGCCGGACCTGGACGCGATGGTGGCGCGGGTGCTGGCCGACACCGGCTGCAGCCCGTCCTGCCTGGAGCTGGAGATCACCGAAACGGTGCTGATGGAGCGCCCCGACAGCGCCGCGCAGACCTTGCAGGCGCTCAGCGACATGGGGGTGCAGCTGGCCATCGACGACTTCGGCACCGGCTACTCCAGCCTGTCCTACCTGAAGCGCTTCCCGATCCACGCGCTGAAGATCGACCGCTCCTTCGTGCGCGACATCCCCGGCGACAGCGACGATGCCGCCATCGCCGGCGCCGTCATCGCGCTGGCCCACAGCATGGGGCTGACGGTGGTGGCCGAAGGCGTCGAGACGCCGCAGCAGCGCGACTTCCTGCGCGGCCAGCGCTGCGACCACGCCCAGGGCTATTACTTCAGCGAGCCGGTCAACGCGGTGGCGCTGGCCCGCATGCTCTCCGACGGCGTAGCGGCCGCAACCTGACCAGGAAACTGCACCATGTCCCCAATATCGCCATTCTCCCTCGAAGGCAGGCGCGGCCTGATACTCGGCGTCGCCAACGAGCACAGCATCGCCAGCGGCTGCGCCGGCGTCGTCGCCCGGCTCGGCGCCCGGCTGGTGCTCGGCTGCGCCAACACCGCCGCCCTGCCCTACGCCGCGCCGGTCGCGCTGGCGGCCGGCGCGCCGCTGCTCACCTGCGACGTCGAACAACCAGGCGAGATCGCCGAACTGGTGCGCCAGGCCGCGGCCCACCTGGGCGGACTGGATTTCGTGATCCACTCGGTGGCGTGGGCCCCGGCGGCCGAGCTGCACGGCCGCGTCGCCGACAGCAGCAGCGCCGGCTTCCTGCGGGCGATGCAGATCTCCTGCCATTCGTTCGCCGAGCTGGCGCACCACTGCGAGCCGCACCTGCGCGAACGCGGCGGTAGCCTGATCACGATGAGCTACCTGGGCGCCGACGAGGCGGTGCCGCACTACGGCGTGATGGGACCGGTCAAGGCCGCGCTCGAATCGCTGGTGCGCTACCTGGCGCTGGAATTGGGGCCGCAGGGCATCCGCGTGGCCGCCGTCTCGCCGGGACCGGTCCCCACGCGCGCCGCCTCCGGCCTCGATCAGTTCGACGCGCTGATGCAGCGCGCGCGCGAGAAGGCGCCGCTGCGCCGGCTGGTGACGCTGGACGAAATCGGCCAGCTGGCCGCCTTCCTGGCCGGCGACGGCGCCAGCGGCATGAGCGGCCAGACCATCTATGTCGACGGCGGCTACCATGCGGTCAATTAGCGCCGCCGCGCTGGCGTGCGCGCTGCTGGCCGGCTGCGGCGTGCAGGCGCCGCGCTACACCAGGCCGCCGCTGCCGGTCACCGACCACTACCCGATGCCGGCCTCGCCGCGCGACGCCGCCGCGCCGCCCGAGTGGCGCGCCTATTTCGCCGCGCCGGCGCTGCAGGCGCTGATCGCCCAGGCGCTGGAGAACAACCGCGACCTGCGCATCGCCGCGCTGCGGGTCGAGCAGGCGCGCGCCGCCTACGGCATCGAACGGGCCGCCGCCTTGCCGCTGCTGGCGGCGCAGGCGTCCGGCCTGCGCCAGCGCCTGCCGGCCGATTTAAGCCCGACCGGCCGCGCCGCAGTGGCCGGCCAGTACCAGGCCGGCGCCGGCGTCGCCGGCTGGGAGCCCGACTTCTGGGGGCGCCTGGCCAGCCTGCGCGACGCCGCCCGCGAGAACTACCTGGCCAGCGACGCCGCACGCCGCGCCGTCACCATCGAACTGATCGCCCAGGTCGCCGAAGCATATTTCGAGGTGCGCGAGATGGAGCAGCGCATCGCGCTGGCGCAGCGCACGCTGGCGACGCGGCGAGAGAGCTACCGCATCTTCGACCGCCGCGCCGCCGTCGGCGCCACCTCGCGGCTGAACGTGGCGCAGGTCGAGACGCTGCTGCTGCAGGCGCAGGCGCTGGCGGCCCAGCTGCAGCAGGAGCGCGACGTCAAGCGCCACGCGCTGCAGCTGCTGGTCGGCGCGCCGGTCGCGCCGGCGCCGCCGGCCGCGGACGACGACGGCGACAGCCTGCCGCCGCTGGCCGCCGGCCTGCCGTCCGCGCTGCTGGAGCGGCGCGCCGACATCATCGCCGCCGAGCACCAGCTCAAGGCCGCCAACGCCGACATCGGCGCCGCGCGCGCCGCGTTCTTCCCGCAGGTCAGCCTGACCGGCTCGCTGGGCACGGCCAGCGCCGAGTTCGGCAATCTGTTCGCCGCCGGCAGCGGCGCCTGGAGCTTCACCCCGGCCATCACGCTGCCGCTGTTCGACGGCGGCCGCCGCCAGGCCAACCTGACGCTGGCCGAGGCGCGCCGCGACAGCGCCGTCGCCAACTATGAAAAAACCATCCAGGGCGCGTTCCGCGACGTCGGCGACGCGCTGTCGGCGCGCGCCTGGCTGGGCGACCAGGTCGCCGTCGCGCAACGGGCGCTGCGGGTGCAGCGCGAGCGCGCCCGCCTGTCCCAGCTGCGCTTCGACAGCGGCGCCGCGCCCTTCCTCGACGTGCTCGACGCCCAGCGCGACCTGCTCACCGCCGAACAACAACTGGTGCAACTGCGCCGCGCCCAGCTCAGCGCGGGCGTCGCGCTGTATGCCGCGCTCGGCGGCGATCCGCTGATCGCCGCCGCCAACCCTAGCTCTCCCAACCCATGACCATCACCCTGTCCAAGCAACTCGCCGGCGCCGCCGCCGCCGTCCTCGTCCTCGCCGGCGCCGCCTATGGCTGGCAACATCTGCGCCCCGCCGGCCCCGGCCCGGAATTCGTCAGCGGCAACGGCCGCATCGAGGCCACCGAGATCGACGTCGCCGCCAAGCTGCCGGGGCGGCTGCAGGAGATCAGCGTCAACGAGGGCGACTTCGTCGCCGCCGGCCAGGTGCTGGGGCAGATGCAGGTGCTGTCGCTGCAGGCGCAGCGCGCCGAGGCCGAGGCGATGCGCCAGCAGGCGATCGCCGGCGTGGCCAGCGCCGACGCCATGGTGGCGGTGCGGCAGAGCGACCACCAGGCCGCGCTGGCGCTGGTGGCGCAGCGCGAAAGCGAACTCGACGCGGCGCAGCGGCGCCTGAACCGCTCGGAAACGCTGGTGCTCGAAGGCGCCTCGTCCGAGCAGGAACTCGACGACGACCGCAGCCGGGTGCGCGCCACCGGCGCCGTGATCCGCGCCGCGCGCGCCCAGGCCGAAGCCGCCCGCAGCGCGATCGACGCCGCCCGCACCCAGGCGGCCGGCGCGCGCGCCTCGGCCACGGCGGCGCAGGCCACCGTGGCGCGCATCGAGGTCGACCTGGCCGACAGCGCGCTGACCGCGCCGCGCGCCGGCCGGGTGCAGTACCGCATCGCCCAGCCGGGCGAGGTGCTGGCCGGCGGCGGCAAGGTGCTCAACCTGGTCGATCTGGGCGACGTCTACATGACCTTCTTCGTGCCCGAACAGGCGGCCGGCAAGCTGGCCCTTGGCGCGCCGGTGCGGGTGGTGCTCGACGCCGCGCCGCAATACGTGATCCCGGCGCGGATCTCGTTCGTCTCCAGCACCGCGCAATTCACGCCCAAGACTGTGGAGACCGCCAGCGAGCGGCAAAAACTGATGTTCCGCGTCAAGGCGCAGATCGATCCGGCGCTGCTGCGCAAGCACCTCAAGCTGGTCAAGACCGGGCTGCCGGGCGTGGCCTGGGTGCGGCTGGACGGGCAGACGCCGTGGCCCGACGCGCTGGAAGTACGGGTGCCGCAGTGAGCGAGGCCGGCGCGGCCGCCGTGGCCGAGCTGCGCGACGTGGCCCTGCGCTACGGCAAGGTCGCCGCGCTCGACGGCGTCGATCTGGCGCTGCCGGCCGGGCAAATGGTCGGCCTGATCGGCCCCGACGGCGTCGGCAAATCCAGCCTGCTGGCGCTGCTGGCGGGCGCGCGCGCGTTGCAGCAAGGCGCGGTGCGGGTGCTCGGCGGCGACATGGCCGACCGCCGCCACCGCGACGCCGTCTGCCCGCGCATCGCCTACATGCCGCAGGGGCTGGGGCGCAACCTGTATCCGACCCTGTCGGTGGAGGAAAACCTGCAGTTCTTCGGCCGCCTGTTCGGCCACGACGCCGCCGCGCGGCGCCAGCGCATCGACCAGCTCACCGCCGGCACCGGCCTGGCACCCTTCCTGCAGCGCCCGGCCGGCAAGCTGTCGGGCGGCATGAAGCAGAAGCTGGGCCTGTGCTGCGCGCTGATCCACGATCCCGACCTGCTGATCCTCGACGAGCCGACCACCGGCGTCGATCCGCTGTCGCGGGCGCAGTTCTGGGACCTGATCGACGCCATCCGCCGCCAGCGCCCCGGCATGAGCGTGATCGTCGCCACCGCCTACATGGAGGAGGCCGAACGCTTCGACTGGCTGGTGGCGATGGACGCCGGACGGGTGCTGGCCACCGGCGCGCCGGCGGCGCTGCGCCAGCGCACCGGCGCCGCGACGCTGGAGGCGGCCTTCATCGCGCTGCTGCCGGCCGCGCAGCGCGGCGCGCACCAGGCGGTGACGGTGCCGCCCTTCCAGCCCATGGCCGACGCCGGCGCAGGCGGAGAACAGCTCGCCATCGAGGCCAAGGGCCTGACGATGCGCTTCGGCGACTTCGTCGCGGTCGACCACGTCGACTTCCGCATCCGCCGCGGCGAGATCTTCGGCTTCCTCGGCTCCAACGGCTGCGGCAAGTCGACCACGATGAAGATGCTGACCGGACTGCTGCCGGCCAGCGAGGGCGAGGCCCGGCTGTTCGGCGCCAGCGTCGACGCCGGCGACATGGCGACCCGGCGCCGGGTCGGCTACATGTCGCAGGCGTTCTCGCTGTACGGCGAGCTGACGGTGGCGCAGAACCTGGTGCTGCACGCCCGCCTGTTCAGCGTGCCGGAGGCGCAGATCGCCGCGCGCGTGGCCGACATGGCGCAGCGCTTCGGCCTGGACGCGGTGCTCGACACGCTGCCGGAACAGCTGCCGCTGGGCGTGCGCCAGCGCCTGTCGCTGGCGGTGGCGATGGTGCACCGGCCGGAACTGCTGATCCTCGACGAGCCCACCTCCGGCGTCGACCCGGTGGCGCGCGACCTGTTCTGGCGCCTGATGATCGACCTGGCGCGGCGCGACCACGTCACCATCTTCATCTCCACCCACTTCATGAACGAGGCCGAGCGCTGCGACCGCATCTCGCTGATGCATGCCGGCCGGGTGCTGGTCAGCGCCGCCCCGGCCGCGCTGGTGGCCGAACGCGGCGCGGCGACGCTGGAGCAAGCCTTCATTTCCTACCTGGAGCAAGCCGGCGGCAAGGACGAGGCCCCGGCCGCGCCGCCGCCGGCGACGACGGCGTCGCCGGCCGTCACGACGCCGCCGCCGTCGCGCTGGCGCCGCGCGCTGGGGCGCGGCTACAGCTACACGCTGCGCGAGACGCTGGAACTGCGGCGCGACCCGGTGCGCGCCACGCTTGCGCTGCTGGGCACGGCGATCCTGATGTTCATCATCGGCTACGGTATCAATATGGACGTGGAAAACCTGTCCTACGCGGTGCTCGACCGCGACCAGAGCGGCTTGAGCCGCAACTACGCGCTCAACCTGTCCGGCTCGCGCTACTTCGTCGAGCACGCGCCGCTGCGCGACTACGACGAGCTCGACCGCCGCATGCGCAGCGGCGAACTGGCGCTGGCCATCGAGCTGCCGCCCGGCTTCGGCCGCGACGTCGAGCGCGGCGCGCCGGTGCAGGTCGGCGCCTGGGTCGACGGCGCCATGCCGATGCGCGCCGAGACCACGCGCGGCTACGTGCAGGCGATGCACCAGGGCTGGCTGGCCGAGGTCGCGCTGCACCGGCTCGGCGCCACGCTGGCCGGCGCCGGCGCGCTGGAGACGCGCTACCGCTACAACCCCGACGTCAAGAGCCTGCCGGCGATGATCCCGGCGGTGATCCCGATGCTGCTGATGATGATCCCCGCCATGCTCAGCGCGCTGTCGGTGGTGCGCGAGAAGGAGCTCGGCTCCATCCTCAACCTGTACGTGACGCCGGTGACGCGGCTGGAGTTCCTGCTCGGCAAGCAGCTGCCCTACATCGGCCTGGGCATGCTTAACTTCCTGCTGCTGACGGCGCTGGCGGCCACCGCCTTCAGCGTGCCGGTCAAGGGCAGCCTGGGCGCGCTGACGCTGGCGGCGCTGGTCTACGTGGTGTGCTCGACCGGCCTCGGGCTGCTGGTGTCGACGCTGACGCGCAGCCAGATCGCCGCGCTGTTCATCACCATGATCGGCACCATCATCCCCTGCGTGCAGTTCGCCGGGCTGCTCAACCCGGTTTCCGGCCTGACCGGCGTCGGCGCGCTGATCGGCCGCGTCTATCCGGCCACGCACTTCCTGACCATCAGCCGGGGCGTGTTCAACAAGGCGCTGGGCCTGGGCGATCTGATCGGCTCGCTGTGGCCGCTGCTGGCGGCCGCGCCGCTGATCCTGGCGCTGTCGGTGGCGCTGTTGAAGAAGCAGGAGCGCTGAGCATGCGCACCCCGCTGCGCACCCGCCTGGCCCACATCGGCCGCCTCGGCGTCAAGGAACTGTGGAGCCTGCTGCGCGACCCGGCCATGCTGGTGCTGATCGCCTATACCTTCACGCTGTCGATCTACGTGGCCGCCACGGCCATGCCGGAAAGCCTGCACAACGCCGCCATCGCCATCGTCGACCTGGACGGCTCGCCGCTGTCGGCGCGCATCGCCTCCGACTTTTACCCGCCGCACTTCCGCACGCCGCGGCTGATCGACGCGGCCCGCGCCGACGCCGGCCTCGACAACGGCGACTACACCTTCGTGCTGTCGATCCCGCCGGGCTACCAGCGCGACACGCTGGCCGGACGGGCGCCGGCGATCCAGCTCAACATCGACGCCACGCGCATGAGCCAGGCATTCACCGGCAACGGCTACATCCAGCAGATCGTCGCCGACGAGGTGGGCGACTTCGTGCGCCGGCAGCAGCCGGCCGCCGCGCCACCGGTCGGGCTGGCGCTGCGCATGCGCTTCAACCCCAACCTGGAGCAGGCGTGGTTCGGCTCGCTGATGGAGATCATCAACAACGTCACCATGCTGTCGGTGATCCTGACCGGCGCGGCGCTGATCCGCGAGCGCGAGCACGGCACCATCGAGCACCTGCTGGTGATGCCGGTCACGCCGGTCGAGATCATGCTGTCGAAGATCTGGGCGATGGGCCTGGTGGTGCTGCTGGCGGCGCTCGGCGCGCTGGTGCTGATCGTCCAGGGCGCGCTGCGGGTGCCGGTGCAAGGCTCGATCGCGCTGTTCATGCTGGTGGCGGCGCTGCACCTGTTCGCCACCACGGCGATGGGCATCTTCCTGGCCACGCTGGCGCGCAGCATGCCGCAGTTCGGCATGCTGATGGTGCTGGTGCTGCTGCCGCTGCAGATGCTGTCGGGCGGCACCACGCCGCGCGAGAGCATGCCGGCGCTGGTGCAGGACCTGATGCTGGCGGCGCCGACCACGCATTTCGTCGCCGCCGGGCAGGCCATCCTGTATCGTGGCGCGGGGATCGCCGTGGTCTGGCCGCAGATGCTGGCCATCGCGGCGATCGGCGCGGTGCTGTTCGCCGCCTCGCTGCGGCGCTTCCGCAAAACCATCGCACAGATGACATGAAGGAACAGTACACATGACGCAGGCTACGCCGCCAACACCCGTCCGCCCCGAGGGCACGCTGGAAAAAGGGGCCTGGCTCGGCAAGCTCGGGCCGGGCCTGATCACCGGCGCCGCCGACGACGACCCCAGCGGCATCGCCGCGTATTCGCAGGCCGGCGCCCAGTTCGGCTTCGGCATGCTGTGGACGCTGCTGTTCACCTACCCCCTGATGGTCGGCATCCAGGTCGTCAGCGCGCGCATCGGCCGCGTCACCGGCCACGGGCTGGCGACCAATCTGCGGCGCCACTACCCGCACTGGCTGCTGTACGCCATCGTCGGCCTGCTGCTGGTGGCCAACACCATCAACATCGCGGCCGACGTGGCGGCGATGGGCGAGGCGATGCAGCTGCTGGCCGGCGGCCACGCCCACCTGTACGCGGTCGGTTTCGGCCTGCTGTCGCTGCTGTTGCAGGTGTTCATCCCCTATTCGCGCTATGTGCGCGCGCTCAAATGGCTGACGCTGGCCCTGCTGGCCTACGTCGCCACCGTGTTCGTGGTGCGCATCCCTTGGCAGGCCTTCGTTTCCGCCGCGGTGCTGCCGCCGGCGCTGCCATGGAAGCCGGCCTACATCACCACCATCGTCGCCGTGTTCGGCACGACCATCAGCCCCTACCTGTTCTTCTGGCAGGCGTCGCAGGAGGTCGAGGAGCTGCACTCCCACCCGCAGGCGCACGCGCTCAAGCGCACGCCGCAGCTGGCGCGCGCCGACTTCGACCGGATCAGGGTCGACACCTATATCGGCATGGCGTTTTCCAACCTGGTCGCCTTCTTCATCATGCTGACCACCGCCGTGACGCTGCACCTGCACGGCATCACCGACATCCAGACCTCGGCGCAGGCGGCGACCGCGCTGCGCCCGGTGGCCGGCGAGTTCGCCTTCCTGCTGTTCACCATGGGCATCGTCGGCACCGGGCTGCTGGCGATCCCGGTGCTGGCCGGCTCGGCCGCCTACGCCATGGCCGGCGCGTTTCGCTGGAAAAGCAGCCTGGAATACACGCCGTCGGCGGCGCCGCGGTTCTACGCCATCATCGTGGTGGCGACGCTGGTGGGGGTGGTGCTGATTTTCACCCCGGTCGATCCGATCAAGGCGCTGTACTGGAGCGCGGTGATCAACGGCGTCATCTCGGTGCCGATCATGGCGGTGCTGATGCTGATGGCCGCCCGCCCCGACATCATGGGGCGGCTGGTGGTCGGGCGCCGGCTCAGGCGCACCGGCTGGCTGTGCACGGCGGTGATGGCGGCGGCGGTGGTGGCGATGTTCGTCACGCCTTCCTGAACCAGCCGGCCATCGCCAGCTTGACCGCCTCGAACCAGGCCACGCCGGCGGCCGCCGCCAGCGCCCCCGCCAACAGGGCGCCGAGGTCCGGCACCGCGAAGCCGAACAGCCCGCGCAGCGGCGCGATGCCGAGCACCGCCGCCAGCAACAGCAAGGCCGCCGCGCTGCCGCCGATAAAGTAGCGGTTGATGCCGCCGGAGCGCCGCCACGTCAGCTGGCGCCAGCTGCTGTTGGCGTAGATCAGCCCCAGGTTGGACAAGATCAGCGCCAGGAAGGTGGCGGTGCGGGCGGTCTGGTCGTCGCCGCGCAGCAGCAGGTACAACACGCTCAGCAACAGCAGCAGGCCGCCGCCCTGCAGCAGGCCGCGCGCCAGGATCTCGCGGTCGAACAGCCGCGCCCCCGCCGGCCGCGGCTTGCTGCGCATCGCGTCCTCCTCGCTCGCCTCGGCCTCGAACACGATCGAGCAGGCCGGATCGATGATTATCTGAAGAAACAGGATGTGCACCGGCATCAGCAGCATCGGCCCGTCCCACAGCAGCGGCAGCACCGACAGCCCGACGATCGGCACATGCGCCGCCACCACGAACACCAGCGCCTTGCGCAAGTTGGCGAACACCCGCCGGCCATGGCGGATGGCGACCGGCAGCGCGGAAAAATCGTCCTCCAGCAGCACCAGCGCCGCCGCCTCGCGCGCCACGTCGGTGCCGCGCGCGCCCATCGCCACGCCGATATCGGCCGCCTTCAGCGCCGGCGCGTCGTTGACGCCGTCGCCGGTCATGGCGACCACCTCGCCGCGGCGGTGGAAAGCCTGCACCAGGCGCAGCTTCTGCTCCGGCGCGATGCGGCAGAACACATTGGTATGCGCCAGCCGCGCCTGCAACGCCGGCTCGTCCAGCCTGCGCAGTTCGGCGCCGGTCAGGCAGCCCCCGGCATCGTCGATGCCGGCCTGGCGCGCGATGGCCAGCGCCGTGGCCGGATGGTCGCCGGTGATCATCACCACCCGCACCCCGGCCGCGAGGCACTGCGCCACCACCGCCGGCACCTCGGGACGGATCGGGTCGGCCAACGCCAGCAGGCCGAGGAAGACGAAGTCGAAGCCGTGCTGGTGTTCCGGCAGGCCGGCCGCGTCGGCGCTCGCGCCGGCCACGCCGATGACGCGCAATCCCTCGCCGGCCATGGCGGCGGCCTGCGCCGCGATGCCGGCGGCCCGCTCCGGCGCCAGGTGGCACAGCTCGATGATCGCCTCCGGCGCTCCCTTGGCCGCCACCACGCAGCGCGCCGCGCCCGGCGCCTGCCAGACCCGCGACATCGCCAGCATCTGCGGCGACAGCGGATAATCCTCGACCAGGCGCCAGCCGGCATGCGCCGCGCCGCCCGCAGCCGGCAGCGCGGCGGCGGCCTGCGCGATCGCCGCCTCCATCGGGTCGAAGGCGGTGCGGTGGCAGGCCAGCGCCGCATGTTCCAGCAGCGCGTCCAGCGCCGGCGGCGACGGCGCGGCGGCCGTGCCGCCGCATGCGTGCTGGGCGCGCTCGGACCAGAGCCGCGCCAGCGCCATGCGGTTGGCGGTCAGCGTGCCGGTCTTGTCGACGCACAGCACCGTGGTCGCGCCCAGCAGCTCGATCGCCGGGATGCTGCGCGCCAGCACCTTCTGCTGAGCCAGCCGCCAGGCGCCCAGGCCGAGGAACAAGGACAGGATCACCGGCAGCTCTTCCGGCAGCAGCGCCATCGCCAGCGTCAGCCCGGCCAGCACGCCATGCAGCCAGTCGCCGCGCAACCACCAGTAAGCCAGCCCGAGGCCGGCCGCCAGTCCCAGCGCGCCGATGGCGACGTTGCGCACCACGCCGCGCGTTTCCCGTTGGATCGGGGTGGGCCCGCTGCGCAGCGCCGCCAGCGACGCGCCGATGCGGCCGATGGCGCTGTGCGGTCCGGTCGCCGTCACGCGGCCCGTGGCGGTACCCGCGGTCACCAGCGTGCCGGCGTGCACGCCGCCGTCGTCGCCGCCCGCCGCCGCGCGTTTTTGCACCGGCACCGATTCGCCCGTCAGCATCGATTCGTCCACCGTCAGGTTGTTGGCGCCGGTCAGCGCGATGTCGGCCGGCACGCGGTCGCCCTCGGCCAGCAGGACCAGGTCGCCGACCACCAGCTCGCGCCCGGCGATGCGCTGGCGGCGGCCGTCGCGCACCACCAGCGCGCGCGGCGACGACAGGTCGCGCAGCGCGTCGAGCGAGCGCTCGGTGCGGCTTTTCTGCACCAGACTGATGGCGACGACGAGGAACACGAAGCCGAGCAGCATCAGGGCTTCGCGGCGGTCGCCCAGCAGCATGTAGACCACGCCGCATGCCAGCAGCAGCAGGAACATCGGCTCGGCCACCACCTCCACCAGCAGGCGCCATGCGCCCTGCGGCCGCGAGCTCTGCAGCTCGTTGGCGCCGTGCGCGGCCAGCCGCGCGGCCGCCTCCGCCGAGCTCAGGCCATCGCCGTCCGGCGCCGCCTGGGTCATGGGCGCAGCGGTTCGAACCACGCCGGGTCGCCGAAGGGCTCGAACTGCGTCATCTCGCCAGCCATGGCGTATTCCTTCATGTTAAGAAAAATTGCCGGCCTTCCGCCCGGTGGAGCGCCGCCGGCGGGCGCTTATCGGGCCATCAGCACCGGCAGCGTCATGTCGTTGAGTACGCTGCGCGTGGCGCCGCCAAGCAACAGTTCGCGGAAGCGCGTATGGCCGTAGCAGCCCATCACCAGCAGGTCGGCCTCGGTGTCCGCCGCCAGCGCCAGCAGCGCCTCGCCGATGTCGCCGGTGGTCTCGCGCGCCACTACCTCGACCTGGACGCCATGCCGCGCCAGGTAGCGCGCCAGGTCGGCGCCGGGCAGCGGACCGTGCGCCGCGTAGACCCGGGTCGGGTTGAACACGGCCAGCGTCGTCAGCGTCGCCCGCCGCAGCAGCGGCAGCGCGGCCTCGATGGCGCGGCTGGCGGCCATGCCGCCGTCCCATGCCAGCAGCGGCCGCCGCCCGATGTGGGCGAACTCGCCGGCGCCGGGGATCACCAGCACCGGACGCGGACTGTGCAGGATCAACTGCTGCGGCAGCACCACGCCGCCCATGACGGCCTGCCCGGCGTCGGCCTGGCCGACCACCACCAGGTCGCAGTAGCGCGACTGCAGCACCAGGCTGTCGGTCATATTGTCGTCCGTGATGCGCTCCTCGCACGAGGACACGCCACGCCGCGCGGCGGCGGTGCTGAACCCGGCCAGCGCGGCCCGCGCCGCCTCGGTCAGCCCGCTCATATCCTGGGGCAGCAGCGGCATGCCTGCGGCGGCGGCATTGCACTGGTAAGTCAGTTCGCTGATGCCGGTGCTGGCCAGCCCGACGAGATGGGCCTGCTCGGCCACGGCGATGCCGCTGGCGCAGGCGACGATCTGCTGCGCCCGCGGCGACGGCTGGGCATTCACCAAGATGGTTCTGTAGGACATTTCGGCTCCCTTGTGACAAATGGGGCTGGCGCCGCTCAGCGGAACACCAGCACGGGGACATTGCTGTGCGTTAGCACCTTCTGTGTTTCGCTGCCCAGCAGCAGCGCCTGGATGCCGCGCCGCCCGTGCGACGCCATCGCCACCAGGTCGCAACGGTGTTCGCGCGCGGCGTCGACGATGGCCTGGTAGGGATGTTCGTGCTCGACGGTCAGGGTCTCGTACAACACCCCCTGCGCCCGGGCGGCCGCGGCCACCTGCTCCAGCAGCGCGCGCGAACGCACCCTGACGTGGGCCGCGTAGTCTTCGGGGGTGTCGGCCAGTTGCTCCGGCCGGGCGCTCAGCGTGTGAAACGGCGCGCTCACATGCAGCGCGAGCAGGCGCGCGCCGCTGTCCTTGGCGAACGCCAGGCACTGCGCCAGGGCGGCCATGGATGGCGCTTCGCCATCGGTCGGAAACAGGATATGCTTGAACATGGGAGCCTCCTTTTGTCGGTCGATCCATGCTAGCCCCGGCAGCCGCCGCGTGCCTTTGATCTCGATCAAATTTTGCGCAGAAGCGGCAAGATTGTCCCGGACCGCCGCGCCAAAACCAGGGGCTTTTTTGATCTCCCGCAAGGCGCGGACAAACAGTTCTGTCTAGCCTCGTAGATCCCACCGCAACGAGGAGCCATCATGCCTACCTTGAACCGCCGCCATCGCCAATTCATCCTCGACCTGCTCGGCACCACCCACGACCTGACGCTTGCAACGCTGCGGCCGGACGGCTATCCGCAGGCGACCGTGGTCAGCTTTGTCCACGACGACCTGACGCTGTATGCCGGTATCGGGCTCGACAGCCAGAAGGCGCACAACATCCGCCAGAACGACAAGGTCTCGGCCACCGTCACCCCGCCCTATGCGGACTGGCATCACATCCGCGGGCTGTCGCTGGCCGGCCGCGCCGCGATGGTCGCCGATCCCGATGAAAACGCCCACGCCGCCGACCTGATGCTGTTCCGCTTCCCGCAACTGCGCCAGCTGATGCAGGCCGGCCACAGCATGTGGCCGGGCGCGGTGTTCGTACGCATCACGCCTTCGGTGTTTTCGCTGCTCGATTACGAACTCGGCTTCGGTCACACCGAGCTGTATCAGGTCGCGCCGGGCGCCTGACGCGGCGGATGCTGCGCCGCCTGCGGCGGCCAGGGCGTTGCGCTCCCGGCCGCCGTCAGCTCGGCGGCGAACCCCGCCACCGCCGCCGCATCCCTGCCCGCCAGCACTTCCTGCTGGCGCAGGCACAGGCTGGCGGCAGGGAATTTGTCGCACAACTCAGCCATCGCATACACCGTGTTCTGGCCGCCGCTGCCGCCCATGGTGCAAAACATCGCCACACGGTGGAAATGTTCGCGCTGGCGCAGGATATAGCCGCGCATGGGTGCGCTCATGTGCCCCGCCCAGACCGGCGTGCCGAGCACGACGAGCTCGTAGGCGGACGGATCGTGCAGCGGCGCCGCGATCTCGCCCGGCAGCCCGCGCAGCGCCTGCCACGCCGAGCGCAGATAGCCGCCCGGTCCGGTGCGCGGCCGCACGTCGCGGATCCGCTCCAGGTCCGCGCCGCACGCCAGCGCCAGCGCCCGCGCGACGCGGTCGGTGACGCCGCTGCGGGAGTAATACACGATAAGGCAAGATTTCATGACGGTTCCTGTCGGCTGCGCACCCCATGGTGGGGAAAGGGCCAATATAGGCATCGCGATCGACAGATTCCATGCGCTGGATCAAAGAACGGCTGATAAAACGATGATTGCCGCCGCATCCTGCTTGCTCAACACTGGCGCCGCCACGCCCCCGGCGGCACGCCCATGCGCTGCGCAAAGCTGCGGCTGAAATGCGCCTGGTCGGCATAGCCGCTGGCGACCGCCACCTCGGCCAGGGACAGCGAGGTATGCCGCAGCAGCTCGCAGGCCCGGGCGATGCGCAGCTGGCCCAGCCAGGCGGTCGGCGCCACGCCGGTGCTGTGGCGGAACGCGGTGGAGAAGTGGCTGGGCGTCATGCCGCACACGCGCGCCAGTTCGCCCATGCTGACCGCGCCGTCCAGGTTGGCCGCCAGCAGATCCTTGACGCGCTGCTCCTGCCAGCGCGCCAGGCCGCCGCGCCGTGCGCGCTCCGGCGGCGCCGCGCCGTAGGTGTGCAGCAGGTGGGCGCCGAACGCCATCGCCACATGGCTGACGAACAGCCGCGACGCCAGCTGCGGCTGCTCCAGCGCTGGCAGCAAGGCGCGCGCCAGCCGGTCCGCCATCGGATCGGGCGTGCCGACGGGCGGCACCTGCAGCGCGCAGGCGCGGCCGCTGTCCAGGCCTTCCGAGAGCATGCTGACCGGGAAGTGAAATTGCACGATATCGAACGGCAACCGAGCCTCCAGGCGGATCTCCTCCGCCGGAGCCATCACGCACAGGCCGCCGGCGGCGATAGGCGTGCGGCTGATGTGGCGGCCGGACAGGAACAGATCGTGCCCTTCAAGCACGCGCAGCTTGATCGCCACCACATAGGTGTCGCTGGCCGGCGGCTTGGCGACGATGCTCAAGCCGCCGCCATCCGAGCGCAAGCGGACGACGCGAAACGGCGCCGATTCCAATGTCGATATCAGCAGCCCGGACGGCCGGGCTTCGCCGCTGTTGCATAGAGTGGTTTGCTGTGTCATTGAAAACATTAGCCGGGGGCGGCGGCTAGCGCAGGTTGACCAGCGTTTGCAGCAGCGAGTCCTCGGTCTTGATGGTTTGCGCGTTGGCCTGGTAGACCCGCTGCGCCGTGATCATGTTGACCAGCTCGCTGGTGAGGTCGACGTTCGACGTCTCCACCGTGCGCGAACGCAGCTTGCCCATCGCGCCCTCGTTGGGCTGGCCGATCACCTCCGGTCCGGAGTCGCTGCTGGCGGCCCAGGCGTTGTCGCCCAGCGGAATCAGCCCGTCGGTGCTGGCGAAGTTGGCCAGCGCGATCTGCCCCATCGGCCGCGAGATGCTGTTGGTGTAGTTGCCCATGATGACACCGTTGGCATCGATCGAATAGCTTTGCCAGGCGCTGGCCGGATTGCCGTCGCTGGTCGGGCCCTGGTCGACGGTGGCGCTGCCGTACTGGGTGGTCTTGTCGAACGAGGTGCTGATCACCAGCGGCGCCGCCGAGCCGGTGTCGGGGAACACTGGCAGCGTGATCGAGAACGGCAGCGGCTTGTTGTCGTTCAGCGCGGCGGTGGCACCGGGGTCGAGCACGCCGTTGCGGTCGAACGCCAGGCTGCCCACCTTGACCGGTGCGACGCTGACCGCGTCCGCCAGCTTCAGGTCGATCTGGTCGGGCGTAATGCCGCCCAGCGTGCCGACGCCGGTGGCCGGGTCGTAGGCGGCCGCCAGCTTGGCGAGCTGGTCCGGCGTGCCGTTGGCCGCTGCGAGCGCCTCGCTCATCGCCGCGCCGGCCGCCTGGGCGTAAGCCGCCGCCGCGTCGCTGACCGCCTGCGGATCGGGCGGGCTGGCCTTGAGCGCGTCCTGGTAAGCCTTGCGCGCGCCGATGGCGCCGGGATCGTTGTTGACGGCGGCGGCGACCGCGTCGGCCACCACTTCGCGGCCGTCGGCCGAGGCATACACGTCCCAGGTGTTGGCGGCGGTCTTGACGTAGTAGGTGGTCATCAGATGTTCGCCGCCCAGGCTGTCGTACACCGGTGTGCTGGAGCGCTCGGCATAGGACTCGGGATCGTTGGCGTCGAACGGCACGCCCTTGACGCTTTCCTTGGAGCTCAGATTCAAATGGAAATTGGCGACCGTGCTGGCGACCGGCTGCACATCCGATTTGTCCAGCGTCAGCGCCTTGGGCGAACCGTACTGGATGGTGCCGCTCTTGTCGGCCAGCCAGCCGGTCAGCTGCCGGCCCTGGGCGTCGACGATGGTGTTGGTTTCGTCGGCATGGAACTGGCCGTTGCGGGTATAGCTCACCACGCCGTTGTTGACCATGCGGTAGAAGCCCTGGCCGAAGATCGAGACCGACAAGGGATCGTTGACGTCCTCCAGATTCCCCTGCGAGAACTGCTGGGCGATGCGGGCGACGCCGACGCCGGTGCCGGCGCTCAGGCTCTGCAGGCCGTTGAGCGAATTGTTGAGCATATCGCCGAACTGCGTCTGCGACGCCTTGAAGCCCACGGTGCTGGCGTTGGCGATGTTGTTGCCGATGGTGCTGAGGGAACGGGAGGCGGCGTTCAAGCCACTCAAGCCTTGCTGGAACATGGGAGTCTCCGGTTAGACGAATGCGATGTGATGGACGTCGATGGCCTGCAGCGGCGCTTGCCCCAGCGGCCGGCCGTGGGCGTCGATGGCGTAGACGCGGCGGCGCGTCGGCACGCGGATGCCGTCGACGTCGCGGTAGCCGGCGGCGTAGCTGGCGCAGGCGCCGTGCGCGGCGGACTGGTGGTCGTGGCGGCGCAGCAGGCCTTCAGGGCCGAAGTAGGAAACCTGTTCGCTGCCGTGCTGCGCCAGATGTTCTGGGAAGGCGATTTTCAGGCGGCGCCACTGCTCGCCGTTCTCGACCCACGGTTCGATTTCCTCGCAGGCGAAGCCGGGATAGGTGTACAGGAAAGGCTGGATCAGGTCGGACCAGGCGGCGTCGCCGCTGAAGCCGGCGCCGTGCTGAGGGCCCCGGGCGGTGTCGGTGGCCAGGCTTTCGTCGGCCGATGGCGACCAGACCACGCGTTGCTTGTACAGGTCGGCGACCAGGCGGACTGCCTGCGGCTGCTGTCCGGTGCCGACGGACAGCGCCGCCTCCAGCTTGAAGTAATCGGACCAGCGCCGGGTGCCGCCGTGCGCCGCCACCGCCAATTGCAACAGTTCGTTCATGGGATCATCCTCCGTTGTGGGTTCGGGATGATCTTAGGCCGGGCGTGGTCGCCGGTTCTTGTACGAAAATTCGCTTTTTGTGGATTTTTGGGATGCCGTCTTCAGCCGGAAGACTGTTGCGCCGTGCGCCACGATCCGGGCGACGTGCCGACGCTCTTGCTGAAGTGGCGCGTGAAGTGGGACTGGTCGAAGAAGCCGCAGTTCAGGGCGATCTCCATCAGCGGCTGGCCGCTGTCGCGCAGCAGCTCCTTGGCCCGCTGCAGGCGCTGCTCCATCAGCCACGCCACCGGCGACTTGCCGGTGGAGCGCTTGAAGGCGGTGGTGAAATAGGCCGGCGACAGGCCGCACTGTTGCGCGATGTCGGCAATGGTCAGTCCGCCATCGAGGTTGGCGGCGAGGATTTCCTTGGCCGAGCGTTCCTGCCAGCCCGCCAGCTTGCCGCCTTTGGCGGCGCCCGCCTCCGCCCGCTGGCACAGATGGGCCAGCTGGCTTTCGATGGCCAGTCCGATGTGGCTGAGCATCAGCGGCGAGCTCGCGGCCGGATGGTCGAACGCGGCCGACAAGAAACCCATCAAATGGGTCAGGATCTCGTCCTGTCCATCCAGCGCCAAGGCGGACAACCCTTGCGGCCGGCGCGGATAGAAGCACAGCAGGTCGAACGGCTGGTCCACCCACAGCGAGGTCGGCGGGCCCGGAAGCAAGGCGATGCGCTTCGCAGCCAGCGGCGGATGCGTGACCGAGCCGCCGCCGGACGCGAGGCGGAATGGATGAAGCTCACCGAGCGTCAGCAACAACAGATAATCCGCGTGCGGCGTGACCTGCGGCAGGCAGCCAACGTCGCGATGGTGCGAACGCAATCGCGCGACGCTGAATTGTTCCGAGTGGAGCGACCACATGTCGAGCGTGGTGGTCTGGTTGGCGGAAATAACGACGGAGCGGTAATCGGTGTTTATCATGCAACCAGCTAGCGGGGGGCGGATAAAATCCGCCGGCAATCGCCAGGTCGCTCAGCCCCAGCGGCTGGCGGCAAACCAGCCGCCGGCAGCAGCAGCCGCGCTCAGCGCCGCGCCCCAGGCGATGTCGGCCAACGTCAGTCCCAGCGGCCAGGCCTTGAGGATGGCGTAGTTGGTCAAATCGTAGGTGGCGTAAGCGACCAGTCCCAACACAGCGCCATGCAGCGCCGCCGTCTGCCAGCTCAACGCCCGCAGGCCTGGCGCCACCGCCAGGAACACCACGCCGGCGGCGAACAGCAGGTAGAACGCGGCCGCGCTGGCCAGCCGGGGTTGGTCGAGCATGAGCTCGCCCAGGGCCGACTTGTAGGAGGGCGCCATGTAGAGGCCGATCCACAGCGCATCGAGGATCAGCATAGTAAGCAAGCTGCCGCCATAGGCGAGCAGCCACTGTTGGCCAGTCAAGGCTTGGGCCGGGGACGTGTCGAGCATGAGGGATTCCTTCATCTGTTAAAAAGCGGCCAGGCTATTTCGGCTCGCCCTCGGCCATCTGCGCGAACACCTCGTCCCGCCGTACCCAGGCGTGGAACAGCGCCGCGCCGAGGTGGCCGAGGATGGTCAGGAACAGCAGGTAGGCCAGTACGCCATGCAGCGGGCGCAGCCAGCCGTAGATCACCGGGCTGTGCGGCAGGATGGCCGGCAGATGGACGCCGCCGAACATCGTGATCGGATAGCCGCCGGCCGACAGCATGGCCCAGCCGATCAGCGGCATGGCCAGCATCAAGCCGTACAACAGCCAGTGCGACGCATGCGCAGCGAATTTCTGGATGGGTGGCAGGTCGACCGGCAGCGGCGGAACCGGCCGGGCCAGGCGATTGATCAGGCGCACGATCGCCAACAACAGAATCGCGATCCCCAGCGGACGGTGCAAAGCCAGCAACGCATCCCTGTACCGCAGCGACACGACCATGGCCGCGCCGATGAACAGCATGCTGAAGATAGCCAGCGCCATCGCCCAGTGCAGCAGGCGGGCCAGCAGATTGAAGTGACGTGGGCGATTCATCGTGCGCTCCCGTTCTGGACGCTGATCTCGCGTTCGCGCCGGTTGAACGACACCGAGTACGCCGCGGAGCGGGCATGCAGCACCGGATCGTCGCTGGCGGCGATGCCGGTCGGCAGGATCAGGGGATCGAAGTTGAGGTCGCGGCATGGACCGTTGGCCTGCGGTTCAGCATGCACCAGCGTCAGCGTGCCGATGGCGACTTGCTGGCGGGTCTCGGGCCAGGCCTTGGACGGATCAGTGATCGGGTCGCCCGGCGCGGCGATCTGCAGCACCATGTCCCACACCAGCGGGCCGCCGGCCAGGCGGCGGTCCAGGTCCGTGGCGAGGAAATTGACGTCGGCCGCCTTCAGCTGTTCGGCGCTCATCGCCACGAACGTCGTACGCGGCCGCATCGACCAACGCACCATGCGGTCGACACCCTGCCCGTCCGTCAGGCGGAAGGCATTGACGCCGTTGAACTGCGTGTTGCCCAGGCTGTCCGACCTGGGCGCGTTTTTCGCCCATGCCTGGAATGCGGCGATCTCCGGATGCGCGGCCAGCAAAGCCTGCATCTTCCCGGGATCGGGCTTGCCTGTGGCCGGATCGGGCGTCCCCGCCTCGTTCATCTGCTGGAAGGCCTGCGGCGTCGAAGCGGCGAAGAACGGGAAACTGTTCATCGCGATACGCCAGTCCTGGCCGTCATCCGTTTTCAGCTGCACCGCCATGCCGCGCACCGGGGACGCGCCATCGGGCGCATAGGGATTGTTGGACGACGCCGAAAAACGCCCGATGACCGCGATCGACGACTGCGAAAACGCACGCGCGGTCGACAGTTTGGCCGCCTCCGGCGTCGGCGCGAAGGTGCCGTCGAAGCAGATCCCCTTGCTGTGCGCGCGCCGGAAACCCGGCTGTTGTTTGCCCGACGACTGGGCCAGGTCCATCATCTTTTGCGGCGTCAGGTCGTGCGTGCCGATCCAGCCGCCGACCCACGCAAACAGCGCGCCGACCAGGGCCAGAATCAGGGCAATCGGCAGCAGAAGCAGCATCGAGCCGCGAGGGGTGGGTTTAGGCATGTGTCTGGCTTTCTGTAAAGAGATGGCTAGCAACAGGAATTGTCGCATGGCTAACGGCCGCAGCGGCGTCCGCTTGCCAGCGCCGGCACGGCAGCGTCGGCGAGCTGCTGAAGTACTTTACTCGTCACAGATGAACGGCAAGATGACGGCAACATGACAATTTTGTCATTTGCAACCGTACGCCGGTCCCGGCGGAAGGATGCTATCTTGATAAATTAAAAAAGCACCATCGTTCTTTTATTTACCAGCCGAGGAAAAATTTGACGCCCATTCTGTACACCCCCGACATTGAAGTCATTGACGAAGACGAAGCGGCCCTGAGCGCAGAGATCGTCGAGCAAATGGCGGCATCGTCGCGCTGCGCGTTCGAGCGCCACCGCCATGCGATCCGCGATGCGCACGCCAAGTCCAACGGCTTGCTCAAGGGCGAGCTCACCATTCATGCCGACCTGCCGGCGCACCTGCGCCAGGGCGTGTTCGCCCAGCCGCGCACGTATCAGGTGGTCGCTCGCCTGTCGTCAGCGCCGAGCGATATCCACTCCGACGAGATACCTGCGGCGCGCGGCTTCGCGCTGAAGATCCTTGGCGTCGACGGCGAACGGCTGACGCCCGCCATCGGCGGCGGCAACCAGGATTTCCTGATGGTGAACTTCCCCGCCCTCGCCTTCGGCACCATCGCCAAATACAAGCGCATGCTGACGCTGCTGGAAGCGAACTCGCATGCGCCGGACACTTTCCAGCGCTTGGTGGCGGGCACGGCGCATGGCGCCAAGCAGCTGCTCGAAGGCCTCGGCGGCACGCCCGGCGCGACGCTGGATGGCCTTGCGCGCGACAACCATCACCCGCTTGGCGAGACTTATCACACCCAGGCGGCGATCCGCTTCGGCGCCCATGTGGCCAAGCTGTCGCTGCACCCGAGCTCGGCCAGCGTGCGCGGCCTGACCGGCCAAGCTGTCGATAACGTCCAGTACGCCAGCATGCGCGATGTGATCAGCGGCCACTTCGCCGACCAGGGCGCCGAATACACGCTGTCGGCGCAGCTGTGCACCGACCTGGCGCGCATGCCGGTCGAAGACGCGGCCATCGCCTGGCCGGAGGAACTATCGCCGCACCGGCCCGTCGCCACGCTGCGCTTCGCGCCGCAATCGACCGCGCATCCGGCGCGGCAGGTCTACGGCGACGATGTGCTGTCGTTCAACCCGTGGAACGGCGTCGCCGCGCACCGTCCGCTGGGCGGCATCATGCGTATCCGGCGTCTCGCCTATGAACGCTCGACCGCCTTCCGCCACGCCATGAATGCGCAGCCGCGCATCGAGCCTGCCCAAGCTTCCGACATCCCCGACTAAAGGACAACCACGATGAGCGACCACAACACCGACCCTCGCCTGGCCGACGAAACGCAGCTGGAGGCGATCCGCCGCCGCATCGACGCCGTCGCCCACGACGCCCCGCGCCTCGCCAAGATCGCGCTGGAGGCGATGGTGCACAAGCACAATCCCGACCTGAAGGGCACGGCGAATTCGGCCGGCCGCGTCGGCAAACAATCGGGCAACGTCTCCGAGCTGACGGCGATCGCGCCGCTCAAGCCGGGCGGCGCCGAGCGCCTGCGCCGCATCTTCGACCTCACCAACGGCAATATGGACGGCGCGCAGCGCGTCTCCACGCTGCACGACATGCGTTTCGTGTTCTTCGACGACGACACCCGCATCCTGTTCGCCACCACTTACGATGGCGACTGGGACAGCTACATCAACGACTTCGCCACCAAGATCCCGGAGCTGATGGACCTGCTGTTCGCCAATATCGAAGGCTGGCCCGGCATCGACAGCCCGGCGGTGAAGGACTTCATCGCCGGCCACCAGATCGACGCTGCCGGCTGGTTCGTCGCCAATCCGCAGGTGACCGTGGTCGACACTCGCCGCTTCCAGCGCATGGACAAGGCGCTGACCGCCTTTCTCGATCAGATGTCGGCCCACCCGCCACAGGACGAAGCCACGCGCAAGACACTCGACGCGCTCAGCGCGGCCCTGGCGCAACCGCAGGGAGTGGATTACTGACATGAGCTTCCTGACCGACCTGAAAGCGCGCGAACACGTGACGCTGGCGCTGGACGATATCCAGGCGCTGATCCTGCGCTCGCGACCGGAGCCCTACGTCGGCATCCACGCGATGCTGCACATCGACGACGCCGAAGGCGGACGCGATCTGCTGTCGCGCATGGCCGACCACCTGCCCTCCGCCGCCGGCTGGACCGACGACCGCGATGCCTGGATGGGCATGGCGTTGAGCTTCCAGGGCCTGAAGGCGCTGGGCGTGCCGGAGTCGTCGCTGGCCAGCTTCCCGCTGCCGTTCCAGCAAGGCATGGCGCAGCGCGCGGAACAGCTGCGCGACGTCGGCGGCAACGCGCCCGAGCATTGGGATCCCGCGTTCCAGCCGGGCACCTGTCACGTCGCCCTGACGATCTACGCCCGCGACCAAGCGGCGCTCGATGTCGCGCTGGCCAAGGCGATGAGCGAGCTGGAGCGGTCGCACGGCGTTGCGCTGGTCGGCCAGCACGCCTTCGGCGCCGACGCCGATGCGAAGAATCCGTTCGGCTTCCGCGACTCCATTTCGCAACCGGCCATCGCCGGCAGCGGTGTCGCGCCGTTGCCGGGGCAGGAACGCGCGATCGCGGCGGGCGAATTCATCCTTGGCGAGGACAGCGAGACCGGCAAGCCGGTGGCGATGCCCGAACCACCCGAGCTGGGCAGGAATGGTTCCTTCGTGGTGATGCGCAAGTATGCGAGCCGGGTCGGCGCCTTCAACGACTTCGTGCGCAGCCAGGCCGAAGACGAGGCAAGCGAAGAACTGCTGGCCGCCAAGCTGGTCGGCCGCTGGCGCAGCGGCGCCCCGTTGACGCTGGCGCCGGAGCGCGACGACCCGGCGCTGGGAGCCGATCCCGCCCGCAACAACGACTTCGATTTTTCGCGCGACCCGCGTGGGCTGATGTGTCCGCACGCCGCGCACATGCGCCGCCTGAATCCGCGCGATAGCCAGCTGACCATCCTGACCGACGTGAACATTCACCGCATCATCCGGCGCTCGTCCACTTTCGGCCCCAAGTGGCGGCGCGAGCTGACGGCGGCCGACGACAACGGCGAGCGCGGCATCTTCTTCATCTTCATCAGCGCGCGCGCCTACGACACCATCGAGTTCTTCCAGCAGGAGTGGATCAATCGCGGCAACTTCATCGACCTGGGCGCCGAACGCGACCCGATGGTGGGCCTGCAGCAGACGCCGGGGCAGTTCACGATCCCGCAGTCGCCGGTGCGGCGGCGGATCGACGGCGTCGGCACCTTCAACGAGCTGCGCGGCGGCGAGTACCTGTTCATGCCGTCGCTGAGCGCGCTGCGCTGGATCGCCGAAGCACGCTGGCGTTAAGATTTATTTGCTGGGGGTAATCAACCGCACCGTGGCCGGGCCAGATCGGCGGCACAATCGAGCCATGGAAAACTTGCCCCTGCACGACAGCACCACCATGCCCGCCCCGGACAACCGGCGCGCGACGTTGATCCGGCGCCGCGACCTGAAAATGGCACGCTCGCCGCACGCCTACGTCCGGGGCAACACCGCCCAATATTATGACTGGCTGCACTCGCTGCCGGGACAGCGCTTGCCGCGCGGCCCCGCCATCTGGATCTGCGGCGACTGCCATGTCGGCAATCTGGGCCCGGTCGCTGCGGCCGATCGCACGGTGCAGCTGCATCTGCGCGACTTCGATCAGAGCACGATCGGCAATCCGACGCACGACCTGATCCGGCTTGGGCTGTCGCTGGCGACCGCCGCGCGCGGCTCTTCGCTGCCCGGCATCGTCACCGCGCACATGCTGCAGCATATGCTGCTCGGCTACCAGCGCGCGTTTTTTCCCGGACATGAGGAAATCTTCACCAAGCCCGGCGTGGTCAAGACGGCCTTGCGCCAGGCGCAGCAGCGATCCTGGAAGATGCTGGCGCGCGAGCGCGCGGTCGACGGTCGCCGCTCCATCCAGCTGGGCAAGAACTTCTGGCCGATCAGCCCGGCCGAACGGTCGGCGATCGAGGAACTGTTCACCGATCCCGGCATCCTGCGCACCGTCGCCGACAGCGACAGCGGCGACGCGATGCAACGCCCGACGGTCATCGACGCCGCCTACTGGGTCAAGGGTTGCAGCTCGCTCGGCCTGCTGCGCTACGCGGTGCTGGTCGAATTCAACGGCAAGCGCCGGCTGCTGGATATCAAGGAGGCGGTCGCCGCCACCAGCCCGCGCTACCGCCGCGTCAGCATTCCACGCGACAATGCCAAGCGCGTGCTGCAAGGCGCGAGCAACCTGACACCGGCGTTGGGCGAGCGCATGGTGGCGCGCCGCTTCATGGAGCGCGGCGTGTTCATCCGCGAACTGATGCCGCAGGACCTGAAGCTGGAGATCGAAGAGCTGGGCATGCAGGATGCGGTGCTGACGGCCAGTTATCTTGCCTACGTTGTCGGCCGCTCGCACTCGCGCCAGATGGATGCCGGGACGCGCGCGGTCTGGCTCAATGAGCTGATGGCCAATCCGGCGAAGTCCAGCGGCACGCCGGAGTGGCTATGGCACAGCGTGGTTCAGCTGGCAGCCAGCCACGAGGCCGGCTATCTGCAGCACTGCCGGAAATACGCGCAGTCCGACTGAGAATCAATCGAGGTTCCGGCCGCCTACTCGCTGCGCTAGTCCGATTGACCGGCCGCCGTCGCCACTTGCGGCTCGCTACCCAGCACCCATTTTCCGGAAATTATTTCGGCGGGCCGCTCGTCCAGCTTGCCGCCGAAGTTCACACCGAAGCTATAGCGCATCTCGGGGTTGCGGCTGGACAGTCGTTCAAGCGCCTCGAACAGAATCTTGAGATCCGTTTCGTTCGAGCTGTCCGCCAAACTCTTTTCCAGCCGCTCCACCAACTCAGCATTGGCGCTGCGTTTCGCTTTTCCGGCCTCCGCCTTGAGCTTTTCAAAGAGCGCAAGCGGCATGCGGAACTGGCTTCGGTATATATTAGGCATACCGATATATTGCCGTTAATCTAAAAATCTGGCTAGTGACTAATCGCAAGAAAATAGTGACAGTCATGCCTTGTCTGGCGCTTGGCAGGCTGCGCCATGTCGACCGGCCGCATCGTCCCGGCAAGTCTCGGCATGGCAGGGAAACGGCATAAACGGTTTATTTTTTTACCGGCCATCAGCGCACCCGTCCCATCTGCAGGCCACCGTCATTCTGCGCGAAGTAGATTTGTCTTGGATGCAGTGGATGCTGCGCGATCAGCTCGTCGCCGATGACAAACGTCCGGTAGCCGAGCGCGGCGATGTAATCGCACAATTTCGCCCGGTCCGCCGTAAACCATTCGCCGCTCCACGCCTCCAGCAAGAGCGGAGGATAATTGTGCCGGGACAGGAAATCGGCCCCGCCCTGCAAGACCTGCAGCTCCAGCCCTTCGACATCGATCTTGATCAGGCATGGCGCCTTGGGCAACACTAGGCTGTCGAGCCGCAGCATCGGCACCATCGGTTCACGCTTGCGCCTTTATTGCCAAAAGAGGAACAGCATAACATTGTCTTCAGACAATTGCACGAGGCAAAGAAATAAAATGCGCTTGGCTCCGCCAGACCGGCCCGCTAGCCCGGCCGCGCGTCGATGCTGTCTAGCAGCGTCTGGAGTTGGCCGAAGTCGGCGGGCTTGGTCAGGTGGTGATCGAAACCGGCCGCATCGGCGCGGCGCTTGTCCGCTTCGGCGCCCCAACCGGTCAGCGCGACCAGCGTGGCCCCGGCCATGCCGTGCATATTGCGCAGCATCGGCGCCACCTCATAACCGCTCATGTCCGGCAGGCCGATGTCGAGCAACACCACCTGTGCCGGATCGGTGGCCGTGCTGGCCATGGCGCCGGCGCCGTCATGCGCCACCGTCACGCTGTGGCCGCCGAATTCCAGCAGCGTAGCAAGTACATCCGCTGCATCGGTGTTGTCGTCGACCACCAGGATGCGCAAGCTGCGGCGCTCGACGGCGGCCGCCACGGCCGGCGCTGCCGCGACCGGCGCGACCGGGCCAACTACCGCGCCGGACTGCAGCGGCAGCGGCAGCCATACGGTGAAACACGAGCCCTTGCCGATCCCGGCGCTCTCGGCGGCGACACGGCCGTCGTGCAACTGCACCAGTTGCCGCACCAGATGCAGCCCGACGCCGAGCCCGCCCTGCGCCATGCCTTGGCCGGCGGGCGCCTGCGCGTACATGTCGAACACGCTCGCCAGCAGTTCTTCCTCGATGCCGATGCCGTTGTCGGCGACGCTGATCGCCAGCTCGCCGTTGTGCTGGCGCGCGGCCACTTCGATGCGGCCATGCTGGGGCGTATACTTCGCCGCGTTGTTGAGCAGGTTGGACAGCACCTGGGCGATCCGGTGGCGATCGATATGCAACAGCACCGCGGTTTCAGGCAGACGCACGCTCAGCTGGTGGTGCGCTGCGCCCAGCAACGGCATGCTCATGTCGACGGCGTCCTGCACCACGTCGGCCAGCGCGACGCGCGCGCGACGCAGGCTCACCTTGCCTTCGGTCAGGCGCGCCATATCCAGCAGATCGTCCACCAGATGCACCATATGGTCAACGGCCTGGATATCGCCCGCCACCGCCGCCGACGGCGTCGCCCGCAGCACCTCGAGGCCGGCGCGGATCGGGGTCAGCGGGTTGCGCAGTTCGTGCGCCAGTGTGAACAGGAATTCGCTCTGCAGGCGGTTCTTTTCCATCAGCTCGCCGGCAAGGCGGCGCTGATCCTCCTGCGACAGGATGCGGTCATGGATGTCGATCACGGTGCCGACCATGCCATCGGCTTCGCCGCCTTCATTGGTGCGCGGCATGCCGGCGCCGACCACCCAGCGGTAGGCGCCGTCGCGATGCCGCAAGCGGTAGTCCATCGAGAACGCGCTGCGCGCTTGGTGCGCTTGCAGCAGGATCGTCCTGCAGCGCTGCGCATCGTCCGGGTGCAGATTGTCCAGCCAGCCGAGGCCCAGCTCCTGCTCCGCCGAGCGGCCCGTCAGGTCATACCAGCGGCGGCTCAGGTAAGTACACTGGCCGTCGGCGGCGGTGGTCCACAAGATCGCCGGCGAGGCGTCGATCAGCGAGCGGACGTAGGCGGTGCGGCCGGCGGCCTCGCTCTGCTGTTGCTGCCGCTGCCGCGCCAGCACCACTTGCCTGCGCACGCGCGCCAGCAGCTCCTGGGTCGAAAACGGCTTGACCAGGTAGTCGTCCGCGCCGGCCTGCAAGCCCTCGACCTTGGCCTCCTCGCCGGCGCGGGCCGACAGCAGCATCACCGGCAGATGGCGCAAGGCCTCGGTGGCGCGGATGCGCGCGATCAGGCCGAAGCCGTCCAGCCGGGGCATCATGACATCGCTCAGCAGCAGGTCCGGCGGATCGGCCAGCAGCTGCGCGTAGGCGGCCTCGCCGTCGCCGCACAGCACGACTTCGGCGTGCGGCGCCAGCAGGGATTTCAGGTAGGCGCGCATGTCGCTGTTGTCGTCGGCGATCAGGATGCGCGGGCGCGCCGCGTCCGGTTGCAGCGGCGAGCCGCCTTCCGGCGCCTGGGCGGCGGCGCCGTCGTCCGCGCCCGGCAGCCAGCGCAGCGCTTCCTCCACGAACGCCGCGCTCATGCGTGGCGGCCCATCCACGCCGGTCGCGATGCGCTCGCCCGGCAGGTGGGCGTGGCCCAGCGGGATGTCGACGATGAATTCGCTGCCCTCCCCCAGCACGCTGCGCGCGGAGATCGTGCCGCCATGCAGCCGCACCAGCTCCTGGATCAACGCCAGGCCGATGCCGCTGCCTTCCATGCTGCGGCCGGCCGCGCCTTCGATGCGGTGGAAGCGCTCGAACACGCGCGGCAGCTCGGCCGCCGGAATGCCGCTTCCGGTGTCGCGCACCGATAGCAGCACCCGGCCCTCGTGCTCGCGCAGCGTGACCGTCACCCCGCCCGACAGCGTGAACTTGAAGGCGTTCGACACCAGGTTGAGCACGATCTTTTCCCACATGTCGCGGTCCACGTAGGCCGGCTCGCCCGGCGCCTGCAGGTCGAGCGTGTAGGCCAGGCCACCCTTGTCCATCGCCGCTTCGAATACACTGGCGATGTCGGTGGTCAGCCGGGCCAGGTCCACCGCCAGATAGGTGGCTTGTACGCGGCCGGCCTCGATGCGGGAAAAGTCCAGCAGCGAGTTGACCAGCTTGAGCAGGCGCAGCGCGTTGCGGTGCGTGGTCTCGATGTGCCGGCGCTGCGCCGGCGCCAGCCCGTCCGACGCCAGCGCGTCGTCCAGCGGTCCGAGGATCAGCGTCAGCGGCGTGCGGAATTCGTGCGACACGTTGGAGAAGAAGGCGGTCTTGGCGCGGTCGATGCGGGCCAGTTCCTCGGCGCGGCGCTGCTCCTGTTCATAGGCGGTCACATTGCCGACGGCGGCGTTGAAGGCGGCGTTCAGCAGCGCGTAGAAGTTGAGGTACTCGGTATCGAGCGCGCGGCAGGCGCTGACGCCGGCGACGACAAATCCGAACGGCTGCTGCTGGCCCGGCAAGGTCAGCGGCAAGACCAGCGCCGAAGACGGTGGATGATCGTAAGGACCGCAGCGCATCGCGCCGAAGCGGTCCGCCAGACCGTCGAGCTGCAGCCTGTCCCTGGCTGCAGCCGCAGCGGCGAAGGGCCAGCAGGCGTCGTCCAGCGGCGTCTCAGGCGGCGCCAGCGCGCTGCCCGCCTCGATCCCGGCGCCGCCGCGCAGCCGCAGCACGCCAGCCTCGGCGTCGAGCTGGTAGAACAGCAGGAAGGGAACGTCCAGCGCCAGTTCCTGGTCGAGCGTGGCGAGCTGGCGGCCGATATCGTCGACGGTGCGGGCGCCGTCGATGGCGGCGCTCAGGTCGCGCAGGCTTTGCGTGCGGCGCGCGTTGAGAACCAGCGCGGTGGTCTCGGTGATCGGGTGGAAGATGCCGCCCACGTCGCCCGATTCGTCGCGGATCGGCGAGAACGAGAAGGTCATGAACGCTTCTTCCAGATAGCCGTAGCGGTCGAGGAACATGCGCTGGTCCTTGATGTAAGTGCCCTCGCCCTGCTGCGCGCGGTCGAACTTGTCGCCCACCACCGGCAGCGCCGTGGCCCAGCATACCTTGAACGGCTCGCCCATCGACGCCGGATGCTTGCCGCCGCAAATGGGGCGGTATGCCTCGTTGTAAATCTGGATGTATTCCGGCCCCCACGCCACCAGAATCGGGAAGGTCGACGACAGGCACAGGCTGACCGAGGTGCGCAGGCTCTGCGGCCAGGTGTGCAGCGGGCCCAGAGGCGTACGCGACCAGTCGATGGTCCGGATCAACGCCGCCATGTCGCCGCCGCCGGACAACCAGCTGACTTCATCGGGATTGATTAACTGCAGGTGAGACTGGGGCATAGGGCGTTTCGACCGTCGCAAGACGTTGGGAAGCGCTTATTCTACGGTATGGCGCGCGCCGCCGGCCAAAAACCGGCCGCCGAGCGCCGGGACACGGCGTTTCGAATATGGTATGTTATCCCTGCGGTCTGAAGAAATCGATCGCGTCACTCGACGGCACCCAAAACCAGTGCCACTATTTAACCGCACCGGGCTCGGCCCGGGCGATTCGATCGTGGAGCTTACAGATGGATCAGCAAGACCCGGGGCAACTTCCTTCCATGCGCGTGGTCGTCGTCGACGACGACCCCGACGTCCGCGACACGATGGTCGCGGTGCTCGGCGTACTCAATCAACAAGTGACAGCTTTCGCCAACGCCGAATCGGTGTGGATGTACAGCGCCCTCGACGAGGTCGACCTGTTCCTGCTCGATGTGGGCTTGCCCGGGCTGGACGGCATCGCGCTGGGACGCTCGCTGAAGGCCGGGCGCGGCAGCGGCAAGGCGCTGGTCATCGCCATCACCGGCGGCAGACCGAACGGAGAGGCGCAGGCCCTGAGCGCGGGCTTCGACGACTACATCCATAAACCGCTGGATGTCGCGCGCCTCAAGGCCTTGCTGTGCTCCGCCTGGAACCGTCACCGATAGGCGCCGGACGCCCTCTACCTCAATTCAACAGGGGAGCATGGCCGTGTGCGAGCGGTGAAGTTCCCTGCTGCGTGCGTCGCGCCAGGCGGTCGGGGAAATTCGCCACCAGATAATCGATCAGGCTGCGCACCGACGGCAGCAGACCACGCGGCGGGAGGTACAGCAACTGTATGCTGTGGCTGCTCGCTGTCCATTCCGGCAACAGCCTTTCAAGCCCGCCCTGCTGCGGCGCGCCATAGACGACCGGCTCGGGCAGCAGGGCTACGCCGAGGCCCTGAAGCGCGGCGTTCATCTGCAATTGCATGTCGTCCGAAATCAGCTGCGGCCGCAGCAACAGCGGTGCCACGCCGCCCGATGGCCCATACAGCGCCCAGCGCGCCTGGCCGTCATGCAGATCGAGTGCGCGGCAGACGATGCGCGCCTGGGCCAGCTGCAACGGCGTCTGAGGACGGCCGTGGCGCGCGAGGTAGAGGTAGTGCGGACTGGCCACCAGGATACGCCGTGCATGCCCCATGGGCCGCGCCACCATGCCGGGCATTTTTTCGTCGTCGCTCACGGCACGCACGGCCAGGTCGAATCGTTCCTTCAGCAAGTCCACCGGCCGGTCATCGGCATGCAGCTCGATGCTGACCTGCGGATGGCGCTCAAAATATTCCTCCAGCAGCGGCGCCACCACATGTTGCGCCATCACCTGCGGGCAGCTCAGCCGCAGTGTGCCGGACGGAGCGCTGCGCAGCGCCTCGACGCTGTCGTAGGCGGCCTGGGCCGCCGCGATCGCCGCCGTTGCCTGATCGAAAAACAGCTGGCCTGCGGCCGTCAGGGCGACGTGGCGGGTGTTGCGCTGCAACAGCCGCACCTGCAGCCGGCGTTCCAGCGCGGCCAGGCGCCGGCTCAGACGGGTCTTCTCGATGCCCGTCGCGCGCGCAGCCGCGGAAAAGCCGCCGTGCCGCACCACGTCCACAAAATACATCATCTCATTCAGGTCATGCATGGTTGTCCTTTGGTGCGCCGGTGCACCAGTCCTTGGTGTTGTCGCCTGCTTATCCGTAGCCAGGGGCGCCGCTATATTGTACCCATCACGCGCCGCCCAGCGAGCCGGCGCATGGATGATAACCATCTTCTTAATTTTTCACAGGAGCGCATCATGACTTACGAACGTCTCACTTCCGACAACGCCGCCGTGCTGTTCGTCGACCACCAGAGCGGTTTGTGCAATGGGGTACGCGACCAGAGCATGCTGGAATTCCTGAACGGCGTCACCGCGCTGGCCAAGCTCGCCAAGAGCTTCGGCCTGCAGGCCATCCTGACCAGCAGCGCCGCGGACGGCCCCAACGGTCCGCTGTTGCCGGCGCTGACAGCGCTGCTGCCGGACGCTCAGCAAGTGGCGCGGCCGGGCGAGATCAATGCGTGGGACAACGCCGAATTCGTCGAAGCCGTCAAGCAAACCGGCCGCAGGAAGCTGATCGTGGCCGGCGTCTCGACCGAAGTCTGCCTGGCCTTCGTCACGCTGGCGGCGGCGGCCGCCGGATACGAGGTGTACGCGGTGATCGACGCCTCCGGCACCTGGAACAAGCTGGTGCAGGAGGTCGCCGTGGCCCGCATGGTGCAGGCCGGCGTGCGTCCGATCACCTGGGTGGCGGTGGGCGCCGAACTGATGGGCGACTGGCGCAGCCCGCATGCGAAAAGCCATGGTGAAATGATGTCGCAGCACCTGCCATTCCACGGCAATCTGGTGGCCAGCTTCGACGCGGCCCGCCGCGAGCAGCGATGAAAGCAGCGCCGGCGCCGGGCGCGGGGCAAGTGCGGGTATGGCTGTACGCAGCGCGGACCGGCAAGCCGGACGGCAGCGCGGCGGAGTATGTGGCCGTGCCCGCCGGGCCGGCAGTGCCGCGCAGGTGCCTATCCGATCTGGAACGGCGTCATGCTGATCACTGGATTGTTGCTGCCGACCAGCGTCAGGTTGAAGCCCGAGCCGTCCTCGAACACCAGGTTCTGGATCGGCGCGTAGTCCAGGCTCATGCTGATGGCCGCCACTTCCACATGCGTATGCGCGTCCCAAAAGATGGCCGTGGTGCCTGATTGCGTCATCGTCAGGTTCGCGCCGTTGACGTTGCCAGGCACGTAGCCGTGGAACACGATGGTGTTCTGGCCGTCGGTGCCGCTCAGGTTGAGGATACCGCCATGCACGCTTGAAAACGGTGCGTCAATTTCATACTGCTGAACGCCCTCGATGTCGATGACGTTGTACACCCTGGCCGCCAGGATCTGGTAATTGGACTGATCGCTGGTGGCGATGAGGAAGTCGGTCGCCGCCGGCGCCGCCAGGATGACGTCGCCGGCGCCGTCGATATCGCCGATCACCATCACGGTGGTGCCGTCGTGGACGTAGCTGCTGGCGCTCCAGACGCCGTTTTTCAACGTCGCCAGATGGCTGGCGTTGTCGGTCACCGAGCTATACGTCAGGTTGCCGGCGGTAGCGGCGTCGATCGCGCTCAGCTGGCCGATCGAGGCCGAATCGGTCACCGTGACCTGGTACAAATTGCCGCTGCCGGTCGGCGCGGACAGCTCGCCGCCGCTGCCGCTGACCGTCGCGCTGATGACGCCGGTGGTGGCGGCATCGAGCGCATTAAGCTGCGCCACAGTGCCGCCGTTGATCACCTGTATTTCTTCGCTGCCGCTGAAGCTCAGCGCGGTGTTCCTCAGCACATCGACCAGCTGCTCGATGTGACCGGCGATCAGGGTCAGGCTGCGCGCGTCCAGCGGCGGCTTGAGCGCCGTCTCTCCCCAGCCGGCCAGGCCCTCGACGTTGGCGATGGTATCGGTCAGCTTGACGCTCATGGCGGCGCCGAGCAGGCTGTCGCCGGCGCCGTTGATGTTCGACAGGGTGTCGATCACCACATGGGCGGCGGCGCCGCCGTCGCGGGTGTGCCCGGTGAGGTTGGCCACCGTGTCGGCGGCTACGATCAGCGCGGCGCCGCCGGTGACGGAGCCGTCGTGGGCGCTCAGGTTGACCAGCGTATCGACCACCGTGTAGCTGGTGGCGCCGCCGGCCGTGGTGTGGCCGGCCAGGTGGGCGATGCTGTCGGCCAACTCGACCTGCTTGGCGCCACCGACGATGGCGCCGTGGGCGCTGACCACGGCCACGCTGTCGAGCACCGCGTAGCCGCCGGTGCTGTCGCTCAGGTGGCGGGTCAGGTTCTGCACGCTGTCGCGCAGCATCGCGGTCACCTTACCGCTGGTGACATCGGCGTAGCTGTCGCGTAAGCCAGCCAGGTCCACCACCCGCAGCGGTGACGTCAGCGCGATGTCCACCGTCGGCGACAGGACCGCGTAGTCGCCCGGCATGAAGAACAGCTTGTTGATCTCGGCGGTGGTGCCGGTGATCTTGCCGGCACTGGTTTGCACCGAGTACTGGGTGGTGGCGCGCAGCGCGATCAGCGAAGCCGCGGTCACCGACGCGTCGGTCACCGTCAGGCCGTAAAGATTCAGGCTGGCGCCCGAAGCGCGCAGCAGTTGCACGTCGGCCAGGCTGCCACTGAAGCGCTCGACCAGATTCAGGTCGACCTCGCCGGACGGCCCGACCGCCTTGACCAGCGCCAGCACGGCGCCGATGGCCATATTGGCGTTGGCCTCCCAGTCGATCCGCACGCCGAAGCCGGCGCCGATGGCGGCGTTGACGCTCCATGCATGGGTGGTCTGGTTCTGGCTCAGCAGGTTCGCCGCCACGTCCACCAGGTCGGCGGTGACGGCGCCGTCGCTGTGCGTGGCGATCATGGCCTTGGCGCTGGCCAGTTCGGCCAGCGCGATGCCGCGCGTTGTTGGCACGCTGGACGCTGCCGGTCAGCACCGTCTGCACAAACGCGGCGTCGCTCAGGCTGACGCCGGATGTGCCGGCCTTGGCGACGCCGTCGGCCAGCGCCTGCAGCATGGCGCTGACGGCGGCGGCGTAGCTGAGTTTTGCGCTGCCTCCGGCCGCGCCCACCAGCACGCTGGCGCCGCTGACCAGCAGGTCGTTCAGGTTGGCCGCATGGGCTTGCAGTTTGGTGGCCAGCGCCACGTCGGCCGCGCTGGCGTTCGGATTCAGCGCGGTGGCAAACGGGTCGAAGTTCTGCAAGTTGACCTGGGTGCGGTCGAAGCCGAGCGCCTGAACCACGCTGGCCTGGGCCTGCTCGACGGACTGGCCGCGTGCGACGAAAATCTGCTGCAGGGAGGTGAGCGGATTGACCACGCTCGATCCGGGCGGCGCGCTCATGGCGCCGACAAAGGGATGGCCGGTGCTGATGTCGGTGCCGGCCTGGGCGAAGATGGCGCCGATGGCGTTGCTCAGGTTGAAGTTGCCAGAGCCATCGGTCGTCGCCGTCGCTTCGCCGCTATCCAGTACGCCATTGCCGTTGACCGCAAAAATGCCACCAGGAAATCGCTAATCTTTGCCTGAATGCTAAAACCTTTTACTTCATTGAAAAATATTTTTACAAAATGACATTTTTGTAAAATTATGCGTCTCAGCAACAACAGTCGCGCTGCTGAAGCACACCATGACCGCCGCCGGGATCAAGCTGACCAGGCAGGAATTCGGCGCGCATGACGGCGATATCGTTGAAGGAGCTTGGCACGCTGTATGACAACACTATCGCCGCCGGCATGGTTACCCGCAGATACTCACTCCCACTCGATGGTCGCAGGTGGCTTGCCGGAAATGTCATAAACGACGCGGTTGATGCCGCGCACTTCGTTGATGATGCGGTTCGACACCTTGCCCAGCAGCGCGTGCGGCAGGTGCGCCCAGTGCGCCGTCATGAAGTCCTGCGTCTGCACCGCGCGCAGCGCCACCACGTATTCGTAGGTGCGGCCGTCGCCCATCACGCCCACCGATTTCACCGGCAGGAACACGGCGAACGCCTGCGACGTCGCTTCGTACCAGTTGGTCGGCACGCTGTCCTGGTCGAAGCCCGGCACGATCACCGCTTCGTACGGCGTGTTGCGCAATTCTTCGATGAAGATCGCGTCGGCGCGGCGCAGCAGGTCGGCGTAGTCCTTCTTGACTTCGCCGAGGATGCGCACGCCCAGGCCCGGACCCGGGAACGGGTGACGGTACACCATGTCATGCGGCAGGCCCAGCGCGACGCCCAGCTTGCGCACTTCGTCCTTGAACAGTTCGCGCAGCGGTTCGAGCAGCTTGAGCTTCATGGTCTCCGGCAGGCCGCCCACGTTGTGGTGGCTCTTGATGGTCTGGCCCTTCTTGCCCTTGCCGGCGGATTCGATCACGTCCGGGTAGATGGTGCCCTGCGCCAGCCACTTGGCGTTGACCAGCTTGCCGGACTCGACCTGGAACACTTCAACGAATTCGCGGCCGATGATCTTGCGCTTCTGCTCCGGGTCGGTAACGCCGGCCAGATGGCCCATGAACTGCTCTTCGGCGTCGACGCGGATCACCTTCACGCCCAGGTTCTTGGCGAACATGTCCATGACCATCTGGCCTTCGTTCAGGCGCAGCAGGCCGTGGTCGACGAACACGCAGGTCAGCTGGTCGCCGATGGCGCGGTGGATCAGCGCGGCGGCCACCGATGAGTCGACGCCGCCGGACAGGCCGAGGATGACGTCGTCGGTGCCGACCTGGGCGCGGATCTTCTCGACCGCTTCCGAGATGTAGTCCGGCATGTTCCAGTCCGATTTGCAGCCGCAGATCTCGTGCACGAAGCGGCCCAGCATGGCCTTGCCCTGCACCGTGTGCGTGACTTCCGGGTGCCATTGCACGCCGTAGAAACGCTTCTCTTCATTGGCCATCGCGGCGATCGGGCAGCTTGGGGTGTTGCCCATCAGGACGAAGCCCGGCGGCATGTCCAGCACCTTGTCGCCGTGGCTCATCCAGACTTTCAGCATGCCGTGGCCTTCGTCGGTGACGAAGTCGTTGATGCCGTCGAGCAGCTTGGTGTGGCTGCGCGCGCGCACTTCGGCGTAGCCGAATTCCCGCACCAGGCCGTTCTCGACCTTGCCGCCCAGCTGCGCCGCCATGGTCTGCATGCCGTAGCAGATGCCCAGCACCGGCACGCCCAGTTCGAACACGGCGTCCGGCGCGCGCGGCGCGTCGCCTTCCAGCGTCGAGCTGTGGCTGCCCGACAGGATCACGCCGGCGGCGCCGTAGTTGCGCACGAATTCGTCGCTGACATCGTACGGGTACACTTCCGAGAACACGCCGGAGTCGCGCACGCGACGCGCGATCAGCTGGGTGACCTGGGAACCGAAATCGAGAATGAGGATTTTAGAGTGCATGGATTAAGCCGATGGTGATGATGAGAATATAGAAAAACGCCGGCGGTAAGCGCCGGCGTTGCAAGGACTATTTAGTCGCCGGAACGGTAGTTCGGCGCTTCCTTGGTGATTTGCACATCGTGCACATGCGATTCGCGCATGCCGGCCGAGGTGATCTCGACGAATTCGGCCTTGTTGCGCAGCTCGTCGATGGTGGCGCAGCCGCAGTAGCCCATCGATTGACGCACGCCGCCGACCAGCTGGAAGATGATCGCCAGCACGCTGCCTTTGTAAGCGACGCGGCCTTCGATACCTTCCGGCACGAACTTGTCGGCCTTCATGGTGGCGTCCTGGAAGTAGCGGTCGGCCGAGCCGTCCGACATCGCGCCCAGCGAGCCCATGCCGCGATACGACTTGTAGGAACGGCCCTGGTACAGGATCACTTCGCCCGGCGCCTCTTCGGTGCCGGCGAACATCGAACCCATCATCACGGTCGATGCGCCTGCGGCCAAGGCCTTGGAGATGTCGCCCGAGAAGCGGATGCCGCCGTCGGCGATACATGGCACGCCGGTGCCTTCCAGCGCTTCGGCAACATTCGAGATCGCGGTGATCTGCGGCACGCCGACGCCGGCGACGATGCGGGTGGTGCAGATCGAGCCAGGGCCGATGCCGACCTTGACCGCGTCCGCGCCGTATTCGACCAGCGCCTTGGCGGCGGCGGCGGTGGCGATGTTGCCGCCGATGACGTCCACGTGCGGGAACTTGGTCTTGATCCATTTCACGCGGTCGAGGATGCCCTGCGAGTGGCCGTGGGCGGTGTCGACCACCAGCACGTCGACGCCGGCGGCGACCAGCAGCTCGATGCGCTCTTCATCCTTGGCGCCGACGCCGACGGCGGCGCCGACCAGCAGCTTGCCCTGCGAGTCTTTCGACGCCAGCGGGTGCTCGGTGGATTTCTGGATATCTTTTACCGTGATCAGGCCGCGCAGTTCGAACGCGTCGTTGACCACCAGCACGCGCTCGAGGCGGTGCTTGTTCATCAGGCGCTTGGCTTCGTCGCGGTCGGCGCCTTCAACGCCTTCCTTGACGTAGACCAGCTTTTCACGCGGCGTCATCTTGGCGCGCGCCTCGGCGTCCAGTTCCTGCTCGAAACGCAGGTCGCGGTTGGTGATGATGCCGACCACTTCCTTGCCCTCGACCACGGGGAAGCCGGAAATACCATACTGCTCGGTCAGCTTGATGACGTCGCGGATCTTCATGGTCGGCGGGATCGTGATCGGATCGCGCAGCACGCCGGCCTCGAAGCGCTTGACGCGCGCCACTTCGCGCGCCTGATCCTTCGGATTCAGGTTCTTGTGGATGATGCCGATTCCGCCCTCCTGCGCCATCGCGATCGCGAGGCGCGCTTCGGTGACCGTATCCATCGCGGCCGACAGCAGCGGGATGTTGAGACTGATATTACGGGTCAGGCGAGTCTTGAGGGACGTATCGGCAGGCAGAACATTCGAGTACGCTGGGACGAGAAGCACGTCATCGAACGTGAGTGCTTTTTGGAGTAGACGCATAGTATTTCCTATAGGCGCAAAGCGGCATTATACAGGAAGAAACGACCGCCGTCGTAAAACTCTCAAAACTTTCCCCATGCAAATTCATGTTTCCGTAAAAACAAACTAAATATTACTTTGACATTTGTCGGTATGTTTTTTATAATCAACTCCATGCCATAGCGGGCAACATTTTGTTCATCGCATGGCCACTATAAAAATGGGGTTCCAAATGAAAAAATTAGCTTTGCTGGCCGCAGTCGCTTTCACCGCATTCAACGCACAGGCCGACAGCATCACCGGCCTTTACAACACCGGCATCGGTTCGACGACGGACAGCCACTACACGGTCGACGGCCACGCTTCCTATATCACCAGCAACGGGTCCTTCCCGCTCGACCACTGGTTCGCGAACAACGACACCTCGAAATGGATCACCATCTCCGACCAGCAAGGCGCCACCTATGACCCGTCCAGCAACGGCACCTACACCTGGACGCTGAACTTCAACATCGGTTCGCAATATGACGCCAGCACCGCGTCGTTCAGCGGCCACTTCGGCGCCGACAACTCGGCCAAGGCTTACCTGAACGGCCAGGAAATCGGCTACACCGGCGGCTTCGGCACGAACGACTTCAGCAGCTTCCTGACCAATGGCGGCTTCCGCGCCGGCAACAACGAATTTAGCGTGGTCGTCACCAATTACGCGCAAAACGGCGGCAACCCGACCGGCCTGCGCGTGGAATTCGACCAGTCGCACGTCGCCGCCGTGCCCGAAGCGGAAACCTACGCCATGATGCTGGCGGGCCTGGGCCTGCTCGGCGTCGTCGCCCGCCGCCGCAAGGCCAAGTAATCCCGCCGCACCGGCCACCCTCCATCGCGAGCTTGGCCGCCCGCTCCTATTCAGTGTCCGGTTGACAGTTGCCGTAAATCATGGCGAAATCGGGGTCACGAATAGGAGCGCCCTCATGACATCCCGTAGCAACACCGTTCCTCTGCGCGCGCTGATCGCCGCCCTGCTGCTGGCCGCGGCGCCGCCGGCGCCGGCCCAGTATGTCTGGGTCGACGACAAGGGCGTCAAGCAACTGTCGGACCGCCCGCCGCCGCCCAACGTGCCGGACAAGCGCATCCTGAAGGCGCCGGGCAAGCCGCTGTTCAATCCCAACGCCGCGCCGGAAGCCGAAGCGCCGCCGCCCGACGGCGCCGAGCCGGCCGCCAGGCGGCCGCCGACGCTGGCCGAGCGCAACGCCGACTTCAACCAGCGCAAGACCGCCGCCGCCGCCGCCGAGAAAAAAGCCGCCGACGACGCGCAACGCAAGGCCGATGTCGCCGCCAATTGCGACGCCGCGCGCAAGAACCAGCTGGCGCTGGACCAGGGCATCCGCATCAGCACCTTCGACAAAAACGGCGAACGCGGCGTCATGAGCGACGAGCAACGCGAGGATTTGCGCAAAAAGTCGCAAAAAGTGTTGGCTGATTGCAAATAACCCCTCTCCCTTCCGGGGCAAGCTGCCGTATGATATCGCTATCAAACTTCCTATAACTATTACCGATGACCAAAAAAGCGGGCAAGAGCCGCGCCAGCGGACGCATCACCCTGGCGATGGTGGCCGAGATGGCCGGCGTGGCGACCATGACGGCGTCGCGCGCCATCACCCAGCCGGACATGGTGTCCCAGGCGCTGCGCGACCGGGTGGACAAGGCCGTCGCCGAACTGGGCTACGTGCCCAACCGCGCCGCCCGGGCGCTGGCGTCGTCGCAGTCGAAGGTGATCGCGGTGCTGGTGCCGTCGCTGTCGAACGCGGTGTTCACCGAAGTGCTGGCCGGCATCCAGGACGCGCTCGACGCCGACGATTACCAGATCCTGATCGGCAACACCCGCTACTCCGACAAGGAAGAGGAAAAGCTGATCGGCACCTATCTGCAATCGAATCCGGACGGCATGCTGCTGTCGGGCCTGTCGCACAGCCCGCGGGTGCAGCAGATCCTGACCAGCTCGCGCGTGCCGGTGGTGTCGATGATGGACATCTCGACCGATCCGGCCCAGCTGACGGTCGGCTTCTCGCAATTCCAGGCCGGCCACGCGATGACGCGCTACCTGATCGACAAGGGCCACAAGCGCATCGGCTTCATCGGCGCGCAGCTCGATGAACGCACGCTGCGCCGCGCCGATGGCTACCGCAAGGCGATGCAGGAAGCCGGCCTGGCCGACCCGAAGCTGGAGGTGATGGTGGCCGAGCCGTCGACCATCGCGCTCGGCGCCGAGCTGGTCGGCCGCATGCTGGCGCAGGCGCCCGATTGCGAGGCCATCTTCTGCTGCAACGACGACCTGGCCCACGGCGCCATCTACCAGTGCCAACGGCGCGGCATCGCGGTGCCGTCGCGGCTGGCCATCTGCGGCTTCAACGACCTGCCCGCCTCGGCATGGATGAACCCGTCGCTGACCACCATCGGCACGCCGCGCTACCGTATCGGCTTCGAGGCCGCCACGCTGCTGCGCGCCGTCATCAAGGGCGAGGACGTGCCGACCCGCCAGGTCGACCTCGGCTTCACCCTGATGGCGCGCGAGAGCGCATAGCCCCATGCCGCGCACGCGCCGCTGCTGCTGCGGCGCAGCATCAAATCTTGTTTACAAATTTCGCCAAGCGGTTACACTGCACCCAACACTGTTAGCGCTATCATTTAAGGTCTTATGAGCAATCAAACGCGTTGGGTCGTCATGGGTGTCAGCGGCACCGGCAAAAGCTCGGTCGGGCTGCAATTCGCCACGGCATTGGATGTGCCCTTCATCGAGGGCGACACCTTCCATTCCTACGCCAACGTGGCCAAGATGTCGGCCGGCGTGCCGCTGACCGACGCCGACCGCGCCGACTGGCTGCAGGCGTTGCACGAACAAATCCACGGCGCGCGCGAACGCGGCGCCGGGATGGTGCTGTCCTGCTCCTCGCTCAAGCGGCGCTACCGCGACCTGCTGCGCAGCGCCGATCCGGGACTGTGTTTCGCCCACCTGGCCGGTCCGCGCGAAACCATCGCGGCCCGCATGGCTGGACGCGCCGGCCATTACATGCCAACCTCGCTGCTGGACAGCCAGCTGGCGGCGCTGGAGCCGCTGCAGGCCGACGAGGCGGGCATCGTGCTCGATATCGCCCAGCCGCCGGCGCAGCTGGTGCAGGAGATTTTGAACTACCGGGCTCTCTCCGGGGCGGCGATTCCGCCGCGCTGATACAGACAGCGCTCCGCCCCGTTCGGGCAGTGCGGCCTCCCTCGGTTGCACTGCCTGTTTTTACATGTGTTTGAAAGCGATCGTGGAAAAAAAACTCACCTGGCGTGAAAAAATCAGTTACGGCATCGCCGATATGGGCTTCAATTTTTATTGGACCAACATCGCCACCTTCCTGCTGATTTACTACACCGACGTCTTCGGCATCTCGGCCGCCGCAGCCGCCTCGATGATGTTCGCGATCAAGATCATCAACGCTTTCACCGACCCTTTGATCGGCGCCGTCGCCGACCGCACCAGCACCCGCTTCGGCAAGTTCCGCCCTTACCTGGTCTGGGTTCCGGTGCCGCTGGCCTGCGCCGCGATCCTGACCTACACCACGCCGGACCTGACGCACGACGGCAAGATCGTCTGGGCCTACTGCACCTACCTGCTGATGATGGTCTGCTACACCTGCATCAACATCCCGTACAACGCCTTGTCCGGCGTGCTGTCGGCCGATCCGCAGGAACGCTCCACCGTCAACGGCCTGCGCTTCATCTTCGCCTTCGCCGGCGGCACGCTGGTGACGGCGGCCACGCCGGCGCTGGTGTCGTGGCTCGGCGGCGGCAACGATAAACTGGGCTGGCAGCTGACGATGCTGGTGTGGAGCGTGTTCGCCTCCATCCTGTTCGTGCTCACCTTCCTCAACACCCGCGAACGCATCCAGCCGGCGCCGACGCAGAAGTCCAACGTCTGGCAGGACATCCGCGACCTGACGCGCAACCGGCCGTGGGTGGCGCTGTTCTTCCTGGCGCTGATCATCATGATCACCATCACGCTGCGCACCACCAGCGCGGCCTACTACTTCAAGTACGTGGTCGGCCGGCCGGACCTGATGGCCGGCTTCGTCCCGGCCTACATGATCTCGGCCGCCGTCGGCGCCTCGTGCACGCCGTTCATGACGCGCTTCATCGACAAGCGCAAGCTGATGATGATCCTGATGTCGATCACCGCCGTGCTGTCGTCGGCATTCTTCTTCGTGCCGAAGGACCAGGTCATGCTGATGTTCGCGCTGCAGGTCGGCATGGGGCTGGCGCTGGGGCCGAAGTCGCCGCTGGCCTTCTCGATGTATGCCGACACCGCCGACTACAACGAATGGCGCACCGGACGCCGCGCCACCGCGATGACCTTCGCCGCCGCGACCTTCTCGCAAAAGCTGGGCACCGCCATCGCCGTCGCGGTGATCGGATGGATCTTCACGCAGCTGGGCTACGTGGCCAACGTCGCGCAGTCGGCCGGTTCGCAGGCCGGCATCCTGTGGCTGATGTCCTTCATCCCGGCCGGCTTCGCCGTGCTCGCGGTGGCCATCATGTTCTTCTACAATCTAGACAACACCAAGCTGATTCAGATCCAGGCGGATCTGGAAGCGCGCAAAACCACTTAAACAACGGAGATAGTTTCATGTTACGCCCAACCCACAATGGCGACCGCTACGAACTGACCAGCCCCACGGCGATGCCGCGCGCGGCGGGCTTCCTGTGGAACCAGAAGATGATGATCCAGGTGACCTGCCGCGGTTACGCCACCGCGCAGTTCATGCAGCCGGAACCGGCCAAGTACGCGTACGCCCCGAACCTGGAGGCCAAGACCTTCATGCAGCCGGAGCAGAACTACTACGCCCACCATCCGGGCCGCTTCTTCTACATCAAGGACGAGGAGACGGGCGAGCTGTTCTCCGCGCCGTACGAGCCGGTGCGCGCGCCGGTCGACAGCTACACCTTCTCGGTCGGCAAGAGCGATATCGCCTGGACCATCGAGCACCTGGGCGTGCGGGTCGAACTGAATCTGAGCCTGCCGACCGCCGACGTGGTGGAACTGTGGTCGCTGCGCGTGACCAACCTGTCCGGCCGTCCGCGCAAGCTGAGCGTCTACCCCTACTTCCCGATCGGCTACATGTCGTGGATGAACCAGTCCGGCGAATACCGCATGGACCTGGGCGGTGTCGTGGCCAGCTGCATCACGCCGTACCAGAAGGTCACCGACTACTTCAAGCAGAAGGACTTCAAGGACAAGACCTACTTCCTGTGCGAAGAAGCGCCGCAGGCGTGGGAAGTGCAGCAGATGGCCTTCGAGGGCGAAGGTGGCCTGCACGCGCCGTCCTCGATCACCGCCGACCAGATGGGCAACAGCGACGCGCGCTACGAGACGCCGACCGCCGCCGTCCAGTACCACCTGGCGCTGGCCGCCGACGAGAGCCATGACTACCGCTTCATCTTCGGCCCGGCCTTCGACGACGCCGAGATCAAGGCGGTGCGCGCCAAGTACCTGAACGCGCAAGCCTTCGCCGAAGCGAAAGCCGATTACGCCAGCTACATCGCCGGCGGACGCGGATGCCTGCAGATCGATACGCCGGATGCGGAACTGGACAACTTCGTCAACAACTGGCTGCCGCGCCAGGTGTTCTACCACGGCGACGTCAATCGCCTCAGCACCGATCCGCAGACCCGCAACTACCTGCAGGACAATATGGGCATGAGCTTCATCAAGCCCAGCGTGATGCGCGCCGCCTTCCTGCACGCGCTGTCGCAACAGGAGGCCAGCGGCGCCATGCCGGACGGGATCCTGCTGGCCGAAGGCGCGGAGCTCAAGTACATCAACCAGGTGCCGCACACCGACCATTGCGTGTGGCTGCCGGTCGCGCTCAAGGTCTATCTCGACGAGACCGACGACTACGACATCCTCAACGAAGACGTGGTGGGCCACGAGAGCGGCATCGCCCTCACCGTCTCCGAACGCGTCAGCAGTGCCATGGACTGGCTGCTGCAGGCGCGCGACCATCGCGGCTTGAGCTACATCGCGCAGGGCGACTGGTGCGATCCGATGAACATGGTCGGCTACAAGGGACGCGGCGTGTCCGGCTGGCTGACCGTGGCCACCGCCTACGCGCTGAACCTGTGGGCCGGCATCTGCGAAAAAGCCGGCGCCAGCGCCTCGCTGGCCGAAAGCGCCAAACATTTCCGCAACGGCGCGCAGGCGGTCAACCGCGCGGCCAACGAACACCTGTGGGACGGCGACTGGTTCGCGCGCGGCATCACCGACGACAACGTTACCTTCGGCATCAGCAAGGACAAGGAAGGCCGCATCTACCTCAATCCTCAGGCCTGGGCCATCCTCGGCGGGGCGGCCAACGCCGGCCAGCGCGCATCGATGCTGGCGCAGGTGGAGGAGCAGCTGTCGACGCCCTACGGCGTGCAGATGTTCGCGCCGCCGTACAGCGCCATGCGCGACGACGTCGGCCGCGTGACGCAAAAGCATCCGGGTTCGGCGGAGAACGGCGCGGTCTACAACCACGCCGCCATCTTCTATATCTACAGCCTGTACACGATCGGCGAGAGCGAGCGCGCCTACCAGCTGCTGCGCCAGATGATCCCCGGCCCGGACGAGGCGGACTACCTGCAGCGCGGCCAGCTGCCGGTGTTCATCCCGAACTACTATCGCGGCGCCTACAAGGAATACCCGCGCACCGCCGGCCGTTCCAGCCAGTTGTTCAACACCGGCACGGTGTCGTGGGTCTACCGCTGCTTCATCGAAGGCCTGTGCGGCTTGAAGGGCGACGGCGACGCCTTGCTGGTCCAGCCTCAGCTGCCGAAGCAGTGGGACGGCATCAAGGTGGTGCGCCAGTTCCGCCATGCGACCTTCAACGTCTCGATCCAGCGCGCCGATGTCGCCGAGATCCAGGTTTCATGCGACGGTAATCGTTTGACTGATGCGCGCGTGACCGGTATTGTTGCGGGCGGAGCATATGCGCTGGACGTTTTGATCCCGCGCTGACCGATCAATTCAAAATTATAAGGACACGGCAAAAGTATGAAGAAGCGTCTCTGGCTGTCACTGGCACTGGTTTACCCTCTAATGTTAACCGGCGCTGCACACGCCGCGGACGATAGCAAGCCGTGGCTGAATGCCGCGCTGTCGCCCGACGCGCGCGCCGACCAGCTGGTCAAGGCGATGACGCTGGATGAAAAAATCCAGACCGTCTTCGCCTACTTCTCGACCGAGTTCTCGCCGAAGAAATACGAGCAGCCGAAAGAAGGCCGTCCCGATTCGGCAGGCTACGTGCCGGGCATCGCCCGTCTCGGCCTGCCGCCGCAGTGGCAGTCGGACGCCGGCGTCGGCGTCGCCACGCAAGCCGTGTCAAAGAAACCGTACGAGCGCACTTCCCTGCCGTCCGGCCTGGCCACCACCGCCACCTGGAATCCGGCGCTGGCCTTCGCCGGCGGCGCGATGATCGGCAGCGAGGCGCGCAGCAGCGGCTTCAACGTGCTGCTGGCCGGCGGCGTGAACCTGATGCGCGAACCGCGCAACGGCCGCAACTTCGAATACGGCGGCGAAGATCCGCTGCTGGCCGGCGTGATGGTCGGCGAGCAGATTCGCGGCATCCAGTCCAACAACATCATCTCGACCGTCAAGCACTACGCCGTCAACGACCAGGAGACCAACCGCAACCACGTCAACGTCAAGATCGACGACGCGCCGGCCCGCATGTCGGACCTGCTGGCGTTCCAGATCGCCATCGAGCACGGCAAGCCGGGCTCCGTGATGTGCGCCTACAACCGCGTCAACGGCGACTACGCCTGCGAGAACGACTACCTGCTCAACCAGGTGCTGAAGCAGGACTGGGCCTATCCGGGCTTCGTCATGTCCGACTGGGGCGCGACCCACTCCACCATCCCCGCCGCGATCCGTGGCCTGGACCAGCAGTCCGGCCACCCGTTCGACAAGGCCGCCTATTTCAATGAGGCGCTGAAAGAAGCCGTGGTCAATCGCCATGTGCCGCAGGCGCGCCTGGACGACATGGTCAAGCGCATCACCCGCACCATGTTCGCCAACGGCGTGGTCGAGCATCCGGTGACGGCGCCGACCTCCGCCAGCGCCGGCATCGACTTCGCCGCGCACGGCAAGGTGACCCAGGCCGACGCCGAGGAAGCCATCGTCCTGCTGAAGAACGCGAACAACCTGCTGCCGCTGGGAGCCGGCGTGCGTTCGATCGCCATCATCGGCGGCCATGCCGACGTCGGCGTGCTGTCCGGCGGCGGTTCGGCGCAGGTGTATCCGATCGGCGGTTCGGCCGTGCCGAACGAAGGTCCGACCCACTTCCCAGGTCCTATCGTGTACCACCGCTCGTCGCCGATGGGCGAGCTGGCGTCGCGCACCAAGGCCAAGGTTTCGTACAACGACGGCAAGGATGTCGCAGCGGCGGCCAAGCTGGCTGCGGCAAGCGATGTCGTCATCGTCTTCGGCAACCAGTGGCTGGCCGAGAGCTTCGATGCGGACGACCTGAACCTGCCGGGCAAACAGGATGCGCTGATCGCCGCCGTGGCCAAGGCCAATCCGAAAACCGTGGTGGTGCTGCAGACCGGCGGCCCGGTCGTGATGCCGTGGCTGAACAACGTCGGCGCGGTGATGGAGGCCTGGTACTCCGGCACCAGCGGCGGCGCGGCGATCGCGCGCGTGCTCGCCGGCGAAGTCAATCCGTCGGGCCGCCTGCCGGCCACCTTCCCTGCCTCGGTATCGCAGCTGCCGCGCCTGAAGATCGACGGCGACAGCAAGACCAAGGACGAGAACATCCTGGAAAATGTCACCACCGACTACAACATCGAGGGCGCGGCCGTCGGCTACAAGTGGTACGACCTGAAAGGCCACAAGCCGCTGTTCCCGTTCGGCTTCGGCCTGTCGTACACCAGCTTCGCCTACTCGGACCTGAGCGCGAAGTCGGGCGCGGACGGCGTCGAAGTGAGCTTCACCAGCAAGAACACCGGCAAGGTCGACGGCAAGGCCGTCGGCCAGGTCTATGTCTCCAAGGTGGGCGGCGGCTGGGAAGCGCCGAAGCGCCTGGCCGGCTGGGACAAGGTCGCGCTGAAGGCCGGCGCCAGCGGCAAGTCGACGCTGCGCATCGATCCGCGCCTGCTGGGCGTGTACGACAGCGCCAGCAAGACCTGGAAGATCGCCGGCGGCGACTACGTCGTTACGCTGGCCGAATCGGCGGGCGCGACGCCGGCCGCCACGGTCAAGCTGCACCTGGACGCGAAGACGGTCAACGTCCGCGGCCAGTAAGCGTCACTCGGTTGACGACAGGGCCGCGAGCAAGGGCCCGTTGCCCTGTCGGAAGCTGCGCTTCATGGTGGCTTCGTCGAAGTATCTGGCGTACAGGTTGAACACCACCTGCTCCGCCACCATGGTCTTCAGGGCCGCCGCGTAGCGCAGGCGCACGGCGGTGGCGATGGTCTTCTTCGACAGGTAGACGCCGGTGAAACGCGGCGTCGACTCCGGCATCGGGATCACCGTGGTCCGGTCCTTCAGATTGCCGTTTTTCAAATACTTGGTGTAGATGGGCGGCGTGGCCAGCGTGCCGTCGGCGCGGCCCATCTCCAGCTTGCCGAACACCGTTTCGAAATCGTTGACCACTTCCAGCCTTCCCGCGTCGGCCAGCAGCGCCAGCTGGGTCTCGACGGCGGTGTCGTAGGTCATGCCGCGCGTGACGTTGAGGCGCCCGGTGCCGCGCGCGACGAAGTCGGTCAGGCTGGTGTAGTGCTGGCCGGACGGCTCCGATAAAATCAGATCGTATTGCAGCCAGGCGTACGGCAGGTAGCGGGCAAACGCGTCGCGCTCCGGCGTGCGCAGCGCGGCCATGGTCATGTCGATGCGGCCGGCCTGCAGCTCGACGAACAGGCGCTGGCGCGGGAACCACTGCAACTCGAACTTGCAGCCGGTGCGGCGGGCCATTTCGTTGACCATGTCGACCGAGATGCCGCCTATCCTGCCGCCCGCTTCGCGGTAGGCGGTATAGCCGAGGTCGCTTAGGCCGACGCGGGTCACCGGCGGACACGCCATGCCAGGCTGCGCCTGCGCGCCGGACAGCCAGAGCCACAAACCGGCGATCACGAAAATGCGGGGGCGCTTGCTTGTCATCATGGTCTCGTAGTGGCGGTAAGAGGAGTGTATCTTAGGTTGATGCTGCTTTGCGAGGAAGAGGTATTTTGGCAAGTTCACTTTGCAACATTGCAAGGAGCGCGATATGGCGGAAAACCAGACCAAGCCGGCCGAGGCAAGCGGTCCGTTCGCGCTTCCGGTATCATTCGGCATGAGCAAAATTTCCTTCCAACCGTTTGTCATTGGTGTCGCCGGCGGTAGCGGCAGCGGCAAGTCCACGGTTTCCCAACAAGTGCTGGCGTCGTTCGGCGCCGAGATGGTCTCGGTGGTGATGCAGGACGATTACTATTGCGACCAGACCCATCTGACGCCTGAGGTGCGCCGCCAGCAGAATTACGACCATCCCCAGGCCTTCGACTGGCCCTTGCTGGCGCAGCACGTGCAGGCCCTGCGCAACGGCGAGGCGATCGCCATGCCGGAGTACGACTTCACGATCGACAACCGCTCCGACCGGACCATCCCGGTCAAGCCGGCGCCGGTCATCGTCATCGAAGGCTTGTTCGCCCTGTACGACCCGGCCTTGTGCGACATGATGTCGCTGAAGATCTTTGTCGACACCGCCTCGGACATCCGCTTCATCCGCCGCATGCAGCGCGATATCACCGAGCGCGGCCGCTCGGTGGAGAGCGTGGTCGGACAGTACCTGGAAACGGTGCGCCCGATGCACAAGCAATTCATCGAACCGACCAAGCGCAACGCCGACATCATCATTCCGCACGGCGCCAACGGGCCGGCGGTCGACATGATCACCACCAAGGTGGCCAGCGTCATCGGCCAGATGAAGCGGTCCTGAGTCGGGATCAGTCCGCTGCGGCGCTTTTGCGGCGGCGGCGGGCGTTCTTGGGGTCGGCGATCAGCGGACGGTAGATTTCAATGCGGTCGTGTTCGCGCAGGACCGTGTCCAGCGTTTTCTTCTTGGCGTAGATGCCGACCTGCATGACGGCCAGGTCGATCTCCGGCGCGGCGGCCAGCACGCCGCTGAGGGCGATCGCCTGCTCGATGGTGGCGCCCGCCGGCACTCGCAGCGCGCGCAGCCATTGCAGCGCGTCGCTGGCGTAGCACACTTCGATGTTGAGGGTGTCAGCCGCCATATACGGTGTCCGCCCGCTTGCAGAAGGAATCGACCATGCTGTTGGCGATCATGCCGAACACCGGCCCGACCAGCTGCTCGAGCAGCATGTTGGAAAATTCATAATGCAGGTCCAGCTCGATCTTGCAGGCGTCCTCGCGCAGCGGCTTGAAGGTCCAGACCCCGTCGAGGGTCTTGAAAGGACCGTCGACCAGCTTCATCTTGATCAGCGTCGACGGCGTGTTTTCATTGGCCGTCGTGAAGCTTTGCTTGACGCCGTGGTAGTTGATGCCGACGCTGGCGACCACCGTGTGCTCGCCGCGCTCGCGGATGTCGACGCCGCCGCACCACGGCAGGAATTTGGGATAGTCCTCCACCCTGGCGACCAGATCGAACATCTGCTGGGCGCTGTAACCGAGGAAAACTGATTTGTGTACTACTGCCATTGTCTAACCATTTGCTATAGTGTTGGATTATTGGCGTGCCTGGGCGCGCAGCAGTAGTTTAACCGATACCAACTCATGACCATAGCCGACAACAAAAAAGCCTTTTTTGACTACTTCATCGAAGACCGCTACGAGGCCGGCATCGTGCTCGAAGGCTGGGAAGTCAAGGCCATCCGCGACGCCCGCGTGCAGATCAAGGAAGCCTACGTCACCATCAAGGGCGACGAGCTGTACCTGTTCGGCGCCCACATCAGCGCCCTGCCGACCGCGTCGACCCACATCCACCCGGAGGCGGTGCGCACCCGCAAGCTGCTGCTGAAGCGCCAGGAGATCGACAAGCTGATCGGCAAGGTGACCCGCTCCGGCTACACGCTGGTGCCGCTGAACCTGCACTACAAGGGCGGCCGCGTCAAATGCGAGATCGGCCTGGCCAAGGGCAAGAAGATGCACGATAAACGTGCTACAGAGAAAGATCGCGACGGCAAGCGCGAAGTCGCCCACGCGATGAAGACCAACGTCCGCTAGGAACTGTTGCGCATCCTGCACAAAACCCGGTCCGGCACCGGGTTTTTTATCGCCGCGAGAATTTTCTAAGTAGAAACATCCATGCTAAACTGAGAGCAGGATGATTTTGCATTCTGACTTTTGACGACGAGGCACTGATGGCGCTGAAAACTGCAATGGCCCTGGCGGCCGGAATACTGCTGGCCGGTTGCGCATCGCGCTACACGCCGACGCCGCTGCCCGCCAATTTCCCCGTCAGCAAGCAAGCCAAACTGCAGGCGGCCGGCCACTGGAGCGCCATCGCCGACGATATCGAGAAGCGCGTCGTGGCCGAGCTCAAGAAGAGCCCGCCGCGCCCGGTCTTCATCGCCGAGCCGCGCGATGCCAGCCCGTTCCAGCGCGCGCTGGCGACCCAGCTGACCACCTCGCTGGTCAACGACGGCCATGCGGTGTCGCGCAGCCCGGCCGGCTCGCTCAAGGTCGACCTTGACGTGCAGGCGCTGACCTTCAGCGCCGACCGGCCGCAATACCGCAGCCACGGCCAGCTCGCCGCGCTGGCGGGGGGCATGTGGACGGTGCGCAAGACCGATGCGCCGGTCGAGCTGGAAGTGGCGGCCGCCGCCGGCGCGCTGGACATGCGCGACACCTTCAACGCCCAGTTCGCGCCGGGCGAGACGCCCAAGACCGAGATCATCGTCACCGTGTCGGTGTCGGACCAGTACCGCTACGTCGCGCGCAACACCTCGGCCTATTACGTCGCCGACACCGATCGCGTGCTGTACGGCATTGTCGATCCGCAGCCGCAACAACCTCAATTGACCCGGATTTTCAAAGTCCGTGGAGACATGTAAATGATCAAAACCGTGGCCCGCGCTTCCCTGCTGGCATTGCCGCTGCTGCTGGCGGCCTGTTCCTCGACACCGAAGAGCGATGAAGGCAATTACGCCACCATTTCCTCCAACCAGTTCATCGAAGCCAACTACAAGGCCGCCGATTCGCTGCTGCATCAGCTCAGCGGCAAGCTGCTGGCCGACAAGCCGCTGATCATGGCCACCATCGTCAACATCGACGCGCTGGAGCAGACCACCACCCTGGGCCGGCTGGTCTCCGAGCAGTTGTCGACGCGACTGTCGCAGGGCGGCTTGAACATGCTGGAGATGAAGCTGCGCAACAGCGTCTATCTGAAGCGCAACCAGGGCGAGCTGATGCTCACGCGCGAGATCGGCGAAGTCGCCACCACCCACAACGCGCAGGCGATCGTGGTCGGCTCCTACGCCGAGACCAGCGACATGGTGTTCATCAACATCAAGGTGATCCAGCCGAACACCAACTTCGTCATGGCCGGCCAGGATTATGTGCTGGCGAAAGAAGCCATCGTCCGCTCCATGCTGCAGCGCAATTAAACCAGCAGCGGCAGCACTTCCACCGCCGACGCCTCCACCTTCAGGCCGATCAGGTCGTCCGCCCGGGTCTTGCCCAGGTTGATGGCCGCGATCGGCTTGCCCGCCTGCGCCGCCAGCTTGCAGAAGCGGAAGCCCGAAAACACCATCAACGACGATCCGACCACCAGCAAGGCGTCGGCCTGCTCCTGCATGCGCAGCGCGGCGGCGGTGCGCTCGACCGGGATGTTGTCGCCGAAGAAGATGACGTCCGGCTGCAGGGTGCCGCCGCAGGCGTCGCAGCACGGCATGTGGAAGTCCTGCAGCGCGTCCAGTTCGATCTCGGCGTCGCCGTCGGGCCGGGCTTCGGGTACGATCTCGCCGTGGGGGGCGGCGCCGGCCAGCGCTGGATTGGCCTGGCTCAACCAGTCCTGGATGGCGGCGCGCTGGTAGCGGGCGCGGCAATCGAGGCAGATCACGCCGTGGATATTGCCGTGCAGCTCGATCAGGTTGCGGCTGCCGGCGCCCTGGTGCAGGCCGTCGACGTTTTGCGTGATCAGCGAGGCGATGCGGCCGGAGGCCTCCAGTTCGGCCAGGGCGCGGTGGCCGGCGTTGGGCGCGGCCCGGGCCAGCGTCGGCCAGCCGGCCATGCTGCGTGCCCAGTAGCGGCGGCGCACCGCCTCGGATTTGCGGAAGTCCGGGCCCTGGATCGGCGTGCGGCCGCGGCGCACGCCCTCCTTGTCGCGGTAGTCGGGGATGCCGGAGGCCGTGCTCAGGCCGGCGCCGGTCAGCACCAGGATGCGGTCGTGGCGCTGCAGGAAGGTGTGGAGCTGGTCAAGTTGCTGGTTCATGCTGCCATGTTAGCCGAATCCGGGTGTTAGCATGCAAAGCTAAAATAATTTCCGGATTTGTAGAACCGTTTTCGATCGGCAAGGTATTCACGGTGAACAATGGAGGAGCTGGATGGCTTTAACCGCCTCGGATACCGATGAGGTTCACCTGCTGGGCAGAATCGCTGCCGGGGACAAGCTCGCCTTCGAGGCGCTGTACCGGGCCTATTTCCCGCGTTTGTCGCGCTTTGTCGGCCGCATGGCGCGCAGCGCGCCGCTGATCGAGGAAGTGGTGAATGACACCATGTTGGTGGTCTGGCAAAAAGCGGCCAGCTTCGACGGCAGCTGCAAGCCGTCCACCTGGATCTTCGCGATCGCCTACCGCAAGACGCTCAAGAGCCTGAAGGCCAGCGACGAGCCGGTCGAATCGGATGCGGCCTTGTACGAGGACGACGGCGACAGGCAGCCGGAACAGCTGTTCAGCCGCCAGCAGCTGCAGCACAGCGTGGCCCTGGCGCTGGACCAGCTGCCGGCGGCGCAGCGGGCGGTGATGGTGCTGACCTACTATCATGAGATGGCCTACGGCGACATCGCCGACATCGTCGAGTGCCCGCTGAACACGGTCAAGACCCGCATGTTTCATGCGCGCCACAGATTGAAGGATTTGTTGTGGAACGAAAGAGAGAGCAGTCGATGAACGGGCGCGTTTTCAGAATCGATATCCCGGCGCATCAGGCGGTGCAGGAACTGCTGCCCTGGTACGCGGCCGGACAGCTGGCGCCGGACGAGGCGCGGCGCGTGCACGCGCATCTGCAAGGCTGCGCGCAGTGCCGCCAGGATCTGGAATGGGAGCACGGCATGTATGCCGAAGCGGCGCAGTCGGCCGATCTGCCGCCCGGCGCGGACATGGAGGCGGCGCTGGCGCGGCTGATGCCGGCCCTGGGGCCGCAGGAGCGCGGCGCGGCCGGCGAGGGGCGGCGTGCCGCAGCCATCACCGGCGCCACGCCTGCCGGCGCGCCGGCGCGATGGTGGCATACGGCTGCCGCCAACCAGCCGTCGTGGCTGCGCTGGGCCCTCGCGGCGCAGTGGGTGGCGATCGTCGGCCTGGCGGCGCTGCTGCTGCGCCCGGCCGACGAGCCGGCCGCCTATCGCGTGCTGGGATCGGGCGTGGCGGCGGGCGGCAACCTGGTGGTGGTGTTTCAGCCCAACACCAGCGAGCGCGAACTGCGCCGCATCCTGCAAGCGCAGAACGCCCGCGTGGTGGACGGCCCGACCGTGACCGACGCCTACCTGATCAACGTGCCGGCCGCCGGCCGCGCCCAGGCGCTGCAGGCATTGCGCGCCGAGGCCGGCGTCAAGCTTGCCGAGCCGCTCGACGCCGGCAGCGCGCCGTGAACGGCATCCGCATCCGTCTGGCCGCGCTGCTGCTCTGCGCGGCGGCGCTGGCCTGCGGTCCGGCGCGCGCGCAAGCAGCGCCGGCGATCGGGGAGGCTGCGGCGACCGCGCCGGCCGGCGACGGCGGCGACCACCAGCTGCTGGTCATGCTGCGCCTGCCTGCCGCGCATTACCGGCCGGACGCCAGCTACGGCGGGCGCTACATCGACGACAGCGGCCGCGCCGCCCGGCATCGCCACGCCGAGGCGCTGGCGCGGCAGCACGCGCTGACGCTGGTCGACGACTGGCCGATGCCGGTGCTGGGCCTGGACTGCTACGTGATGCGCTATGCCGACAGCGACAACGCCGAGCGCGTCATCGCCCTGCTGTCGCGCGATCCGCAGGTGGAATGGGCGCAGCCGGTGGCGCGCTTCAGCGGCATGGGCGCGGACGCGCCGAGCGCCTCCGCCGGCGCCGACGCGCTGTATCCGGTGCAGCCGGCGGCGCGCTACTGGCATGTGGCCGAGCTGCACCACTACACCACCGGCCGCGCAATCAAGGTGGCGGTGATCGACAGCGGCGTCGACGCCGTCCACCCGGACCTGCAGGGGCAACTGGCCGACAACGCCAACTTCGTCGACGCCGCGGCGGCGCCGGCGGAAAACCACGGCACGGCGGTGGCCGGCATCATCGCGGCGCGCGCCGGCAATGGCGGCATCGTCGGCGTCGCCCCGCAGGCGCGGCTGATGGGGCTGCGGGCCTGCTGGCAGCTGCCCGACCTGGCGACGCGATGTAACAGCTTCACGCTTGCCAAGGCCATCAACTACGCGATCTTGAACGGCGCCCAAGTCATCAACCTCAGCCTGTCCGGCCCGTCCGACCGGCTGTTGGACCGTCTGCTGGACATCGCTCTGGAGCGCGGTATCGGCGTGGTCGGGGCGGTCGATGCGCAGGCGGCCGGGCCGACCTTCCCGGCCAGCCATCGCGGCGTGCTGGCGGTGGCGTCGCAAGCGCCAAACGGCGCGCCGGGCGCGGCGGCGGCAGCGGGCGCACTGCTCGCGCCCGGCAACGACATCCCGGCGCCGGCCCCCGGCGGGCGCTGGTCCTTCGTCAGCGGCAGCTCGTACGCGGCGGCGCACGTTTCCGGCATGCTGGCCCTGCTCGACCAATTGCAGCCGGGCGCCACCCCGGCGCAGTTGCGGGCACTGCTGCAGCCGGCCGCGGCGAACACGGGTAATATCGACGCATGCGCCGCCATCTCCCGCCTCGTCCGCAACTGCGGTTGCGCCTGCCCCGCCGGCATCCTCACGCAACGCAGCACCCGACCGTGACGGCTCCGCTGCGCGCGCTCGCCTGCCTGCTGCCGCTGGCGCTGCTGCCGCTGCCGCGCGCGTGGGCGCAGGCCGACCTGAGCGGCAGCATCGCGCTGCAATCGGAATACCGCTATCGCGGCCAGACGCCGGGCAACAACGCGCTGTCGCCGCAGCTGACGCTGAACCTCGACAGCGCCGCCGGCTGGTACCTGGGCGGCTTCGCCAGCACCGTCAGCATCGGCGAGCGCGACGGCTACAAGCTGCAAGCCTACGCCGGCTATGCGCGGCGCCTCGATTCGGGCTGGGGCTGGGATGCCGGCTGCAGCCACATCGCCTACACCCAATTGCATGTGAACGATTTCCAGGAGTGCTACGGCGGCCTGTCGGGCGAGCACTTCAGCGCCCGCCTGTCGTACGCGCCGCGCTATTTCGGCTACCGGGCGCGCACGCTGTACGGCGAGGTCAGCCTGTTCTATCCGCTGCATCCGAAGCTCAACCTGATCGCCCATGTCGGGCTGCTGCACAATCTGAGCAACGGCGCCTGGCCCGGCATTCCGGCCAATTCGCGTTACGACGCCCGGCTGGGCGTGAGCATGCCGCTGTCCGCCAACTGGACGCTGCAACTGGCGCGCGAGCACGGTCAAGAGAACGGCCAACGCTATATCACCTACCCGGTGCGCCGATCCAAAAGCTGGAGCGCGGGCGTGAGCTACGCTTTTTGACCCCCTCGGTGTCAGTGCCGACATTCGGACACGGGCTCTACCGTAGCAGCCGCTACGGTAGAGCCCGTGTCCGAATGTCGGCACTGACACCGCTGGTTTACAGGCGGGCGCGCAGGTCGGCGACCGAGGCGCGCCATGCTTCGTAGTGCTCGCTGTCTTCCCATAGCTCGCGCAGCTCGGAGTCGTCCGACAGGATGCGCTCCAGCGCGCGCACGGCCTTCTCCGCCAGGTCGGCGCGCGGCTTGGCCTTGGGCTTGCGCGCGTCGACCCATTGGTCCACCAGCGCGCTGTCCTCGCTGCGCGCGCCGCCCTTGCCCTGCAGCCGCGCCAGCACTTCGATCGCCACCAGCGCTTCGGCCGCGTACGGCGCGTCCAGCGCGCCGGCCGCCGTGTCCAGCGCGGTGTTGAGCGTGTCCTCCACCGCGTCCATATTGCTCGTTTCGTGCAAGTCCTGCGCCCAGTCCTGCGCGTAGTCGTTGCCGAAAGCGTCCACCGCCCATGTGCCCATCCCTGCTCCTTATGCTTGCGCCGGCTTGACCAGCGGCGCGTCCTTCTGCGTCTTGACCACTTGCATCGCGGTCGCGATCAGACCGCTCATCTCGCCCAGATTGGCCGGTATGATAATCGAATTGTTGGTCTTGGCGAGCTGGCCGAAGGCGCCGACGTATTGCTCCGCCACCTTGAGGTTGACCGCCTCTTCGCCGCCCGGCTCGCGGATCGCCGCGCCGACCTGGCGCAGCGCCGAGGCGTTGGCTTCGGCCAGCGCGACGATGGCGGCGGCCTGCCCTTGCGCGCGGTTGATGGCGGCAAGCTTGTCGCCCTCGGAACGGGCGATCTGCGCCTGGCGTTCGCCGTTGGCGATGTTGATCTGCTCCTGCTGGCGGCCTTCGGAGGCGGCGATCAGCGCGCGCTTTTCGCGCTCGGCGGTGATCTGCGCCTGCATCGCGTGCAGGATTTCCTTCGGCGGCGTCAGGTCCTTGATCTCGTAGCGCAGCACCTTGACGCCCCAGTTGGCGGCCGATTCGTCGATCGCGTTGACGATGGCGGTGTTGATGTGGTCGCGCTCCTCGAACGTCTTGTCCAGCTCCATGCGGCCGATCACCGAACGCAGCGTGGTCTGCGCCAGCTGCGTGATGGCGGCGATGTAGTTCGACGAGCCGTACGAGGCGCGCATGGCGTCGGTGATCTGGAAGTACAGGATGCCGTCGACCTGCAGCTGGGTGTTGTCCTTGGTGATGCAGACCTGCGGCGGCACGTCGAGCGGGATCTCCTTGAGCACGTGCTTGTAGGCGATGCGGTCGACGAACGGAATCACGATGTTGAGGCCAGGCCCCAAGGTGGCGTGGTATTTGCCGAGGCGCTCGACCACCCAGGCGTGCTGCTGCGGGACGACGTTGATGGTCTTGAAGACAAACACCAGCGCCAAAACAAACAGGATGAATGCGACGTTACCGAAACTGATATCCATGAATCTCTCCGATTGGTTAATCTCAGGCAGCGACGATCAGGCGGCTGCCGCGTACTTCGCGTATCGTGTAAGGCCCCGGCGCGGCGGCCGCGCCCGGCGCCAGCTCCACGTCCCACAGCGCGCCGCGATACATGACGCGCGCCGCCCCATCCTGCCACTGCGGCACGTGGACGGTCTGGCCGATGTCAAGGTTGACGTTCGGGTCGCGGCCGGCGTCGCCGCGCGCGGCCACCAGCTTGCCGAAGCGGCTGCGGCGCAGCAGCACGGTGGCGATCACGCCGACCGCCGCCGCGACCAAGGTTTGCAGCGCCATTCCGGCGCCGAGCAGCGCGGCCATGACCCCGGCGCCGAGGCCGATGGCGATCATCAGCAAATAAAAGGTGCCGGTGAACAGTTCCAGGATCACCGTTACGCCGGCGGCGGCAAGCCAGTAGCTCCAGTCAGCCATGATGCACTCCTCTCTCGTTTCGACAATAAAAAAACCCCCGCGTCCCGGTGCGGGCTGCGAGGGTTTTTGCTGCAGGGCAGATGGTATTGATAGAGTTATTTACAACTAAATTCGATTTCTCCAGTCTAAACCATTTTCCCGGCGCGTCAATACGAATTTAAAGCTGAACCTTTATTTTTGCAGCGCGGCCAGCTTCTGCCACGTGTCGATCACCGAGTCAGGGTTCAGCGACATCGATTCGATGCCCTGCTCCATCAGCCACACCGCGAAGTCCGGATGGTCCGACGGCCCCTGGCCGCAGATGCCGATGTACTTGCCGCGCTCGCGGCAGGCCTTGATCGCCATCGACAGCATCGCCTTGACGGCCGGGTCGCGCTCGTCGAAGTCGGCCGCCAGCAGCGCCATGCCGGAATCGCGGTCCAGGCCCAGCGTCAGCTGGGTCAGGTCGTTGGAGCCGATCGAGAAGCCGTCGAAGTAGTCGAGGAACTCGTTGGCCAAAATGGCGTTCGACGGCACTTCGCACATCATGATCAGGCGCAGGTCGTTCTCGCCGCGCACCAGGCCGTTCTTGGCCAGCAGGTTGACCACTTTCTCGGCCTGGCCCAGCGTGCGCACGAACGGCACCATGATCTCGACGTTGGTCAGGCCCATGTCGTTGCGCACCCGCTTCATGGCGGCGCATTCCATTTCGAACGCGCCGGCGAAATCGGCCGCCAGGTAGCGCGCCGCGCCGCGGAATCCCAGCATCGGGTTTTCCTCGTCCGGCTCGTAGCGCGAGCCGCCGATCAGCTTCTTGTACTCGTTGGACTTGAAGTCCGACAGGCGCACGATGACCGGCTTGGGCCAGAAGGCGGCGGCGATGGTGGCGATGCCCTCGGCCAGCTTGTCGATGTAGAAGGCTTTCGGCGAGGCGTGGCCGCGCGCGACCGACTCCACCGCCTTCTTCAGGTCGGCGTCGATGTTCGGGTATTCGAGGATCGCCTTCGGGTGCACGCCGATGTTGTTGTTGATGATGAACTCAAGCCGCGCCAGACCGACGCCGGCGTTCGGCACCGACTGGAAGTCGAAGGCCAGCTGCGGGTTGCCGACGTTGAGCATGATCTTGGTCGACAGCTTGGGCAGCTCGCCGCGCGCCACTTCCGACACTTCGGTTTCCAGCAGGCCGTCGTAGATCTTGCCCTCGTCGCCTTCGGCGCAGGAGACGGTGACGAAGGTGCCGTCCTTGAGCACCTCGGTGGCGTCGCCGCAGCCGACGACGGCCGGCACGCCCAGCTCGCGCGCGATGATCGCGGCGTGGCAGGTGCGCCCGCCGCGGTTGGTGACGATGGCCGAGGCGCGCTTCATCACCGGTTCCCAGTTAGGGTCGGTCATGTCGGCGACCAGCACGTCGCCCGGCTGCACGCGTTCCATGTCGGCCGGGTCGTGGATCACGCGCACCGGACCGGCGCCGATCTTCTGGCCGATGGCGCGGCCGGAGGCCAGCACGGTGCCGGAGGATTTCAATTTGAAGCGCTGCTGCACGTCGGTCGCCTTTTGCTGCGACTTGACGGTCTCGGGACGCGCCTGCAGGATGTACAGCTTGCCGTCGCGGCCATCCTTGCCCCACTCGATGTCCATCGGACGGCCGTAGTGGTTCTCGATGATGACGGCGTACTTGGCCAGCTCCACCACTTCCTCGTCGTTGAGCGAGTAGCGGTTGCGCAGCTCGACCGGGACGTCGACGGTCTTGACCGACCGGCCGGCCTTGGCCTCGCTGGTGAATTCCATCTTCAGCAGCTTGGAGCCGATGTTGCGGCGGATGACGGGCGACTTGCCCTTTTCCAGCATCGGCTTGTGGACGTAGAACTCGTCCGGGTTGACGGCGCCCTGCACCACGGTCTCGCCGAGGCCATAGCTGGAGGTGACGAACACCACGTCCTTGAAGCCGGACTCGGTGTCGATGGTGAACATCACGCCGGCCGCGCCCAGGTCGGAGCGGACCATGCGCTGCACGCCGGCCGACAACGCGACTTCGGCGTGGGTGAAGCCCTTGTGCACGCGGTAGGAGATGGCGCGGTCGTTGTACAGCGAGGCGAAGACATGCTTCATGGCGTCGAGCACATTGTCGATGCCGACCACGTTGAGGAAGGTTTCCTGCTGGCCGGCGAAGGAGGCGTCCGGCAAGTCTTCGGCGGTGGCCGAGGAGCGCACGGCGAACGACATCTCGGTGCTGGAATCGGCGACCAGCTTGTCGTAGTAGGTCTGGATTTCTTCGGCCAGGCGCGGCTGGAACGGGGTTTCGACGATCCACTGGCGGATCTCGGCGCCGGCCTGCGCCAGCGCGCGCACGTCGTCGATGTTCAGGTCGGCCAGACGGTCGGCGATGCGGTCGGCCAGCGGCTTGCCGCCGTCGACGCTATACGACAAAAAGTCGCGGAACGCCTGCGCGGTGGTGGCGAAGCCGCCCGGCACGCGCACGCCCGCCCCGGCCAGCTGGCTGATCATCTCGCCGAGCGAGGCGTTCTTGCCGCCGACCGATTCGACGTCGGTCATGCGCAGGTTTTCGAATGATGCGACATACACCGCGTCGCTTGTGTTTCCCTTCTGCTGCTCCTTCAATGCTGCGTTGGACATAATGACACCCTTTTGATGATAGAAATCTTCCAGCGAGGCGCAGACTTGTTTCTTGTTATTCTGGTCGTCGTGCAGCACAATCTTACCTATGGCGTTCATTCTACAGCCTGCGGCTCAAATTGACGATTCACAATACTGACAGGCTCCTCTACATGACTCAGGAACAACGACCCACCTCGGCCCGCACCGTATTCTTCGTCTCGGACGGCACCGGCATCACGGCTGAAACCTTTGGTCACTCGGTGCTGACCCAGTTCGAAATGCGCTTCCGCCAGGTGCGGCTGCCGTTCATCGACACCCTGGACAAGGCGCACGACGCGGTGCGCAAGATTAACGATGCCTTTGCTACCGACGGTCAACGGCCGATCATCTTTTCGACCTTGGTGAAGGCGGAATTGTCGGACGTGATCCGCAGTTGCAAGGGCATGTATATGGACATGTTCCAAACGTTTGTTGCGCCACTGGAACAGGAATTGGGGCTCAAGTCGACCCACACGATAGGCCGCTCGCACAACATCGTCGACAGCGAGGAGTACAAGAACCGCATCGAGGCGATCAACTTCTCGCTGGCGCACGACGACGGCCAGTCGCACAAGAACCTGTCGTCGGCCGATGTGATCCTGGTGGGCGTGTCGCGCTCGGGCAAGACGCCGACCAGCTTGTATCTGGCGATGCAGTACGGCATCAAGGCGGCCAACTATCCGCTGATCCCGGACGACTTCGAGCGCGGCAAGCTGCCGTCGTCGCTGTACGAGTTCAAGTCGAAGATCTTCGGGCTGACCATCACGCCGGAGCGCTTGTCGGAGATCCGCAACGAGCGCCGCGCCGGCAGCAAGTACGCGGCGCTGGAGAACTGCCGCTACGAGGTCAACGAGGCGGAGATGATGATGAAGCGCGAAGGCATCCGCTGGCTGTCGTCGACCACCAAGTCGATCGAGGAAATCTCCACCACCATCCTGCAGGAGATCAAGCCGAACCGGCGCGAGTATTAAAGCGCCAGTCGGGCCCGTAGCCGCTGCAGCATCTGCGCTTCGTCCGGGCCGCTCACGCAGAACCCCGGCATCGGCTTGTCCTGCGGACCGATATGCTCGAAGCACATCCCCGTCGCAGCTTTGACGGGAGCGGCGCTGGCGGCCGGGCCGCAAAAGATCGCCAGCGCCGCCAGCGCGACGGCGTATCGGAGTCGCAGGATCAAGCTACGCATTCCTTTCATGCGTGCGCCTCAAAAAGACCGCACCGGCGAGCAATCCGTTCAACAACAACGGCAGGCTGCCCGGTATCGGCACGGCGGCAACGGTGACGAAACCGCCGGCGGACGGGTTGGCCAGTGCGGTCAGCTGCAGATCATAGCCGATGCCCAGTTGACGGAACTGGTGCCGATGCCCGAGCAGGTCGCGGGCGGACAGGTCGGCGAGGGAGCCTTGAACGTTCCGCTCGCAGAACCTACCGTAGCGGGCTTCATGTCCCAGCCCCATTGCACGCCATTGCCGACCTTGATGACGTTGCCCACCTCTTGGATCACCGGGTACAGGCTGGCGTTCCAGGTTATCGGATTGGTCGAACTCAGGCTGGCGCGGCTCAGGCTATCAGGCAGGCCAGTAGCGGCATTGCGTTTTTTAAGCAAGATCTCATGATGCGCTCCTTGTTTTACTGAAATGGAGCTGATCAAAGCGCAGAAATCGTGCCACTTGAGGCGAACTCAATCAAATCATGGACATAGCGCCGTTCAGGCCTTGCCGCGCCGGCGCGCCGTAAAATAAGCCGACACCGCCGTCTTTTGCTAAAGAAATGCCGCCAGTCGGCCAGCCACCGGCTGGTTGCCGGGTATATAGGCGACTGTGTCCCTTCCCAGCCGCCGCCTATTTCTGTCTATTTTCGCCTATGCGCCGCCTATTTTCAGGCATGGCCTTGCCCGTAAAATCAAGCACTTAGCCTCGACAAAATAGGCGAAACTCAGGCAAAAACAGGCAGAAATAGGCGTTGGCTGGATAAGGGCACCCGATACCCTATATCCCCGCGCGCCGAGGCCGCTGTTTCAGAAGAAGTGCTGCCAGTCGGCCAGCCACGCCGGGAATTCCTCGACCGGCATCGGCTTGGCGATGTAGTAGCCTTGTGCGTAGGTGCAGCCCAGGCCTTGCAGGAAGTCCCAATCCTGCTTGGTCTCGACGCCGACCGCGACCGAGCGCCGATCCAGGCTGCGCGCCAGGCCGAGGCAGGAACGCAGCACCGTGCCGATGGCCTGCTTCTTCGACGCGCCGTCGACGAAGCTGCGGTCGATCTTCAATTCCGAGAACGGGATGCGCGCCAGCAGTTGCAGGTTGCTGCGGCCGGTGCCGTAATCGTCGATCGCCAGGCCGAAGCCTCTCATGCGCAAGCGCAGCAGGCGCTCGAGGAAATGCGGATCGGTGGTCAGCACCGCCGACTCGGTCATCTCGAAGGTGATGTAGTCCGGCATGATGCGATGGCGCGCCAGACAGGCGTCGACCTGTTCCATGAACTGCGGATGCGCCAGCGTGCCCTGATCCACATTGATGGAAAACGAAATCGGTATGCCCTGGTCGTGCAGCAAGCGGCAGGCGGCGACCGACTTCTCGATCATGCTCCAGTCGAGGAAATCGATGCGGCGGTTGTCCTCCAGCGCCTGCATGAACGACGCCGGCCCAAGCACGCCAAACAGCGGATGGCGCCAGCGCGCGAACATCTCCAGGCCCTTGACCTGACCGGTCTCGAGCTCGATTTTCGGCTGGAAGAAGGGATCGAACTCGCGCGCCTGCAAGCCCTGCCCCACTTCGGCGAACGACAGCGGTTTTTCGGCCGCGCGCGCGCCGGGCCGGTCGTCCGGCGCCGCGTAATTGGCGATCAGCGCTTCAAGGCGGGCGCCGATCACCGGCTTGCCGATCGCGCCCAGCACGTTGATGCCGTAGGCGTCGGCCATGGTCTCGACCGAGAACAGCACCGCGTTGGTCTGCGCGCCGACGATGATGATGCCGGCGCGGCAATGCGCGTCGGCCAGGCGGCGGATCAGCTCCAGCCCATCCATGCCCGGCAAGGCCAGGTCGATGATGGCGATGTCGACGGCCGGCGTGATGCCGGCGCTGAAGTGGCGTAGCGCGGTGTGCCCGTCCGGCGCCTGCGTGATGCGGCCGACGCCGAGGTGGACCAGGATATCGGCCAGCGCATGGCGTTGGGCCTGATTCCCCTCGGCCACCAGGAAGTGCAACTGCGCGATATCCATGTACTGCTCCCGTGATTCATCAAGTCTCGTAGTTTAAGCTTGCCCTTGCCTTACTTGTTCAAAAAAGCATACCGCCGCGCAGGCGGCGACGTTCAGCGACTCGACCTGGCCCAGATGCGGAATCACCACCTGGTGGGTCGCCATCGCCAGCAGGTCGTGCGCCACGCCCTGCCCTTCATGGCCGAACAGCCATGCCACCGGCTGGCGCAGATCGACATCGTACAGGCGCTGCGTGGCGTAGCCGCTGGTGGCCAGCGTCTGCACGCGCGAGTCGCGCACCAGCGCGGCCAGGTCGACATTCTCGAAAATATCCAGCACAAAGTGCGCGCCCATCGCCGCCCGCAGCACCTTGGGCGACCAGCAGAACGCCGTGCCGGCGCTGCAATACACCTGGGTGATGCCGGCCGCCGCCGCGCTGCGCAGGATGGAGCCGACGTTGCCCGGATCCTGCACGCCGTCCAGCAGCACCGCCGACACCGACATCGGCGCCGTCACCGCGCGCTCCGGCGTATCGATCAGGAACATCACGCCGACGCCGTGCTCCACCTGGCTGACCGCGTTATACAGCGCGTCCGGCAGTCCCAGCACGTGCGCATGCCTGGCCTCCAGCTGGCCGACGATGTCCATCACTTCGGGATTGAGCAGCGCCGATTCGCTGACCACGCACTGTTCCGGCATGCCGCGCAGCTGCAGGTAGGACTGGCACAGGTGCACGCCGTCGAGCAGCGTGCGGCCGGCCTTGCGGCGCGCCGACGAGCTGCCGGCCAGCTTGACCAGCTCCTTGTACTGCGCGTTGTCGCGCGAGGTGATGGTCTTCATGCCGCCCTCCCGGCGTTCAGGTCCAGGTGCAGCGCGATCACCTCGCGCACCGGCGCGAACGAGCGGCGGTGCACCGGCGAGGCGCCGTGCTCGCGCAGCCGCTCCATGTGCAGCGCGGTGCCGTAGCCCTTGTGCTGGTCGAAGCAGTACTGCGGGTATTGCGCGTGCAAGGTCACCAGCGCCGCGTCGCGCGCGGTCTTGGCCAGGATCGACGCGGCCGAAATCGCATCGACCTTGTCGTCGCCGCCGACCACCGCGATGCTCTGGATCTTCATCACCGGGCAGCGGTTGCCGTCGATCAGGGCCAGCGTCGGCACGGTGCTCAGCGCCTCCACCGCGCGCCGCATCGCCAGCATCGACGCCTGCAGGATATTGAGCCTGTCGATTTCTTCTTCCGACGCTTCGGCGATGGCCCAGGCCAGCGCGTGCGCCTTGATCAGCGGCGCCAGCATGTCGCGCTTGGCTTCGGTCAGCTTCTTCGAATCGCGCAGGCCCTCGATGGGGCGCGACGCGTCGAGGATGACGGCGGCCGCGAACACCGGGCCGGCCAGCGGCCCGCGCCCCGCCTCGTCGACGCCGCAGATGATTTCATCGGGCGAATCGGGCAGAAAGTCGAACAGGCCGGATTGTTGGTTTTTCACGTTGAGACTCTTATTTGTTAATGACGCGCAGCACCGCCGCCGCGCTCTCCACCGCGCTGTTGCGCAGCAGGCTGTGATGCATGTCGGTGAAGCGCTGCGCCAGTTGCAGGCGGTGCGGCACGTCGCTCAGCTGCTTCCACATCGCCTCGCACAAGGCTTGCGGATTGGCCGCGTTCTGCAGCAGCTCCGGCACCACGAACTCGCGCGACAGGATGTTCGGCAGGCCGATCCACGGCTGGTAGCCGAAATGGCGCAGGATCTGCCATTCCAGCTCCATCATGCGGTAGGCGATCACCATCGGCTTCTTGAACAGCGCCACCTCCAGCGACGCCGTGCCCGACGCCACCAGCACCGCGTCCGCCGCCGCGATGGCGGTGTGCGACTGGCCGTCGAGCAGCTGGATCTCCACGTCCTGCAGGCCGGCTTGCGCCACCAGCTCCAGGAAGTAGGCGCGCTGGCGCTCGCCCGCCATCGGCGCGACGAACTTCAGCGAACGGTCGCGCTGCTTCAGCAATTTCGCCGCGCCGACGAAGGCCGCGGTGTTGTACTTCAATTCGGACATGCGGCTGCCCGGCATGATGGCCACCACATTGGCGTCATGCGGCAGCCCAAGCAGCGTGCGCGCGCCCAGTTCATCCGGCACCATCGGCACCAGCTCGGCCAGCGGATGGCCGACATAGCTGACCGGCACGCCGGCCTGGCGGTAGATCTCTTCCTCGAACGGGAACACCACCAGCATGTGCGATACCGCGCGGATGATTTTTTTGATGCGGCCGCCGCGCCAGGCCCAGATCTGCGGCCCGATGTAGTGGATGGTCGGGATGCCGGCCGCCTTCAGCTGCTCTTCCAGCCCGAGGTTGAAGCCCGGGTAGTCGGCGCCGATGAAGGCCGCCGGCCGCTCGGCCAGCAGGCGGTCGCGCAGTTCGTTCTGGATGCCCTTGATCTCGCGGTAGCGCGGGATCACGGCCAGCAGGCCGCGCACCGTCAGCTTGTCCATCGGGTAGTGCGACTCGAAGCCTTGGGCCATCATATGCTCGCCGCCGATGCCGTGGAAGCGCGCGTCCGGCAGGTGCGGCCTCAGTCCCGACAGCAGCCGCGCCGCCAACAGGTCGCCCGAGGGCTCGCCCGCCACCAGAGCCAGCGACAGCGGCGACATCGGCCGGCCGGTGTCAGCGGACGATGCCACGGCTGGCGATGCCGAGGAATTCGCGCATGGCGCGGATGTGCAGCGCCACGTCGGCCGGGCTGGCGTCTTCGTCGGCCTGCAGCTGCGCCTTGGCCTCTTCCAAGGTCAGGCCGGAGCGGTAGATGGTCTTGTAGGCGGCGCGGATGCCGTTGATCTGCTCGCGCGTGAAGCCGCGCCGTTTCAGGCCTTCGATGTTGACGCCGTGCGCCTGCGCCGGATTACCGTTCAACAGCACGAACGGCGGCACGTCCTGCGTCAGCGAGGTGCTCATGCCGACGAAGGCGTGGGCGCCGATCTTGCAGAACTGGTGCACGTTGGCGAAGCCGCTCATGATCACGTAGTCGCCGATCTCGACGTGGCCGGCGATCTGCGCGTTGTTCGAGAAGATGGTGTTGCTGCCGACCACGCAGTCGTGCGCCAGGTGGACGTAGGCCGAGATCCAGTTGTCGTTGCCCAGCGAGGTGACGCCCTTGTCCTGCACCGTGCCGGTGTTGAAGGTGCAGAACTCGCGGATGGTGTTGCGGTCGCCGATGGTCAGGCGGGTCGGCTCGCCGGACCACTTCTTGTCCTGCGGCGCGGCGCCGATCGACGAGAACTGGAACAGCTTGTTGTCGCAGCCGATGCTGGTGTGGCCCTCGATGACCACGTGCGGCCCGACCACGGTGCCCGCGCCGATGACGACGTTGGGACCGATGACCGAGTATGGTCCGACCTGCACACTCTCGTGCAGCTCGGCCTTGGCATCGACGATGGCGGTGGCGTGGATGCGCGACATGATCAGTTACCTGCTGGCTGGCTGGCGTCGGCCACGCTGCGGATGGTGCACATCAGATCCGCTTCCACGGCCACCTGGCCGTCGACCGTGCCGACCGCCTTGTACTTCCAGATGCCGCGCGCGTTGCGCACGATCTCGACGTCCATCTTCAGCTGGTCGCCGGGGCCGACCGGACGCTTGAAGCGCGCGTTGTCGATGCCGACGAAGTACACCACCGAACTCTCGTCCGGCTTGATGCCCATGGTTTTAAACGACAGCAGCGCGGCGGTCTGCGCCATCGCCTCGATCATCAGCACGCCCGGCATGACCGGCTTGTGCGGGAAATGGCCGTTGAAGAATTCCTCGTTGACGGTCACGTTCTTGATGGCGGTGATGGTCTTGCCTTCCTCGTACGACAGCACGCGGTCGACCAGCAGCATCGGATAGCGGTGCGGCAGGTAGGACTTGATCTCGCAGATGTCCATCGTTTTGTTTTCTGTAGTCGTCATGATTGTTCTTCAGTTCGTGTTTTAATGGTTTTTTCCAGCGCCCGCATTTTATCGCGCATCGCCGGCAGATTGCGGACGATGGCCGCCGATTTTTCCCAGTCGCTGTTCTTGGCCAGCGGGTAGAAGCCGGTGTACTGGCCCGGCTCCAGGATCGAGCGCGACACCATGCTGCCCGAGCCGACGTGCACCCGGTCGACGATGGTCAGGTGGCCCAGCACCATGGCGGCGCCGCCGAAGGTGCAGTACTTGCCGATCCTGGCGCTGCCGGCCACGCCGACGCAGCCGGCCATCGCCGTGTGGGCGCCGATGTGGCAGTTGTGGCCGATCTGGATCTGGTTGTCCAGCTTGACGCCGTCCTCGATGATGGTGTCGGCCAGCGCGCCGCGGTCGATGGTGGTGTTGGCGCCGATGTCGACGTCGTCGCCGATCATCACCCGCCCGGTCTGCGGAATCTTGATGTAGACGCCGGCCTCGTTGGCGAAGCCGAAACCGTCGGTGCCGATCACCGCGCCGGAATGGATGATGCCGCGCGCGCCGATCTGGCAGTAGGCGTGGAAGGTGACGTTGGCGAACAGCTTGGTGCCGTCGCCGATCACCGCCTCGCGGCCGACGTAGCAGCCGGCGCCGATGACGGCGTTCTCGCCGATCACCGCGCCGTCGTCGATCACCGCGTTCGGCCCGACGTGGGCGCTGGGGGCGACCTGCGCGCTGGCCGCGACGACCGCGCTGGCGTGCACGCCGGCCGGCGGCACGATGGCCGTCAGCGATTCGAAATACTGCGCCGCGCGGGCGAAATACACGTAGGGGTTGGGGGCGACGATGCGCGCGCCGTGGTAGCCGGCGGCGATGTAGGCGTCGTCGGCGGCCGAGACGATCAGCGCGGCCGCCTGGCTGTGCAGCGCCTGCGCGCGCAGTTTGCTATTGCTGAGAAAGCTGATGTGCGAAACGCCGGCGTCCGTCAATGGCGCGATCCCGGTCACTTCCAGGTTCGCGTCTCCCATCAACTGCCCGCCCAAGCGTTCGACCAATGCTCCTAGTCGAGTGCCCATCGGGGGTCCAATCTAATGTTTTATTTATCTTTGTCGAGCGCCGCCAGCACCTTGTCGGTGATGTCGATGCGCGGGCTGGCCCATACCGCATCCTGCAGCACGATATCGAAGCCTTCCACGCCGGCCATCTGCTTGATGATCTTGGTGGCCTTCTCCGAGATCGCCTGGCGTTCCTCGTTGGTGCGCTGGTTCAGGTCTTCGCGGAACTCGCGCTGGCGGCGCTGGTATTCCTTATCCAGCTCGAACACGTCGCGCTGGCGCTTGACGCGGTCGGCCTCGGTCAGCGACGGCGCATCCTTGTCCAGCTTTTCCGAAGTGGTCTTCAAGCGCTGCGCCATATCCTGCATGGCTTTTTCGCGGCTCTTGAATTCCTCGGCCAGCTTCTCGCCGGCCAGCTTGGCCAGCTTCGATTCGTTGTAGATGCGCTCAGGACTCAGCCACGCGATGCGCGACGCCGAGGTCTGGGCCTGCACCGGCGCCAAGGAACACCAGCCCAATGCAAGCACGGCAAGATATTTGGACACGCTAGCGGATGCAATCTTCAACTTATTTCTCCGGGGCAAAATGATTCAACAAAACGGTCATCAGAAGCCGCTACCCATCTGGAACTGGAAGCGTTCCAGGCGGTCGCCTTCCCTGACGTTCAAGGGCTTAGCATAACTCAACTTGAGCGGACCGACCGGCGAAATCCAGCTGATGCCCAGGCCGGTGGCGTAGCGCAGCTCGGAATAACGCATCTTCTGGCCTTCCTGGTAGACCTGGCCGCCGTCGAGGAAACCGAACCAGCGCAGGCTGCGGTCCTGGCCGGAGCCCGGGAACGGCATCTGCAGCTCGGCGTTGCCGATCAGGCGCGAGGCGCCGCCCAGCGCGTCGCCGTACTGGGTGTCGACCGCGCCCAGCGAGGAGCTCAGGTAGCCGCGCACCGAACCGATACCGCCGCCGTAGAAGTTCTTGAACACCGGGTAGCGGCTGTTGCCCAGGCCGTGGCCGAAGTCGATCTCGCCCTTCAGCGCCAGCGTCACCTTCGGCAGCAGCGGCTTGTACCACTGGTGCTCGTACACGGCGCGGTAGTATTTCTGCTCGCCGATGACGTCGATCTCGATGTTGGCGCGCTGGTAGCGGCCGATGGTCGGGGTCAGCGCCGAGTCGCGGCTGTCGCGCGCCCACGCCGCCGTCAGCGGCACGGCGTTGGTCGCGGCGGTGCCGACGCGGCTGCCGGTGATGCCCTGCACGTAGTCCTGGAATCGCACCGGCGAGGTTTCGTCGGTGGTGATCTTCGAGCGTTCCAGGCCGATGCCGAAGAACACCGTGTCCACTTCCGAGAACGGCACGCCGTAGTTGACGCGGAAGCCCTGCTGCTTGATGGTGTAGGAACCGATGTTGAGCGCCGGCGGCTGCTGCGTGCGCAGATAAATCTCATAGCCGCGCGAGATGCCGTCGTCGGTGTAGTACGGGTCGGTCTGCGAGAACGAAATGGTGCGGCTGTATTTCGAGGTGTTGAGCTCCAGCCCGACGGTGGTGCCCGAACCGGCGAAGTTGGCCTGCTGGATCGCCGCCTGGAACGAGAACTTCTCGGACTGCGAGAACGCGCCGCCGATCTGGAAATTACCGGTCGGCTTCTCGACCACGGCCAGGTTGACGTCGACCTGGTCGGAGGTGCCCTGCGCTTCCGGCGTGTCGACGGTGACGTCCTTGAAGTAGCCGAGGCGGTCGACGCGGTCTCGCGACAGCTTGATCTTGTTGGCGTCGTACCACGACGATTCGAACTGGCGGAACTCGCGGCGGATCACTTCGTCGCGGGTGGTGGTGTTGCCCGAGATGTTCATGTGGCGCACGTAGGCGCGCTTGCCCGGATCGATGAAGAAGGTGAACGCCACCTCGCGCTTGGCGCGGTCGATGTCCGGGTTGGCGTTGACGTTGGCGAAGGCGTAGCCGAAGGTGCCCAGGCGGTCCGAGATCAGCTTGTTGGTCGCGGTCAGGCGCGCGCCGGAGTAGGTGTCGCCCTTGCGCAGCAACACCAGCGAACGCAGTTCTTCTTCGCGGCCGAAGGTCTCGCCCTCGAACTTGATGTCCGAGACGGCGTACTTCTCGCCCTCGGTGATGTTGATGGTGATGTAGATGTCCTTCTTGTCGGGCGTGATCGACACCTGGGTCGACTCGATGTTCATCTCGATGTAGCCGCGGTCCAGGTAGAAGGACTTGAGCGACTCGATGTCGCCGGTCAGCTTGGTCTTGGAGTACTGGTCGGCCTTGGTGTACCAGCTGAACCAGCCGCCGGTGTTGAGCGCCAGGTTTTCCTTGAGCTCTTTATCGGAAAACACCTTGTTGCCGATGATGTTGATCTGCTTGATCTTGGCGACGTCGCCCTCGTCCACCGCGAAGGTGATGTTGACGCGGTTGCGCTCGATCGGGGTCACGGTGGTGACCACCTTGACGCCGTACAGGCCGTGCGACAGGTACTGGCGCTTGAGCTCCTGCTCGGCGCGGTCGACGGAGGCCTTGTCGAAGATCTTGGTTTCGCCGACGCCGATGTCCTTCAACGCCTTGACCAGCACGTCCTTCTCGAATTCCTTGGTGCCGGTGAATTCCACCTTGGCGATGGCGGGACGTTCCTCGACCAGCACCACCAGCACGCCGTTGTCGGCTTCCAGCTTGACGTCCTTGAAGAAGGTGGTCGCATACAGCGCCTTGATGGCGGCGATCGACTTGTCGTCGTTGAAGGTGTCGCCGACGCGCAGCGGCAGATAACTGAACACCGTACCGGCTTCCGTACGCTGGATCCCCTCGACGCGGATATCTTTGATGACGAAGGGTTCGATGGCCATGGCGCTGCCGGCGCACAGCGCCAGGACAGCGGCGCCGATCAGGCTACGGCGAAAGGAAGGTGAAGTGATACGGTCAGAATATAATTTCATTGGGGTTATTCAATGGCTAAATCAACGAGAACTACACAGTACTGCTACAGCAGCCGGGCGACGTCGTTAAACACCGCCAGCAGCATCAAGGTCAGTAACAAACCCATGCCCAGTCGCTGGGCTATTTCGCCCACGCGTTCCGGCACAGAACGCCCAGTTAAAACTTCCAGCGAATAATACAGCAAATGCCCCCCATCCAGAACCGGAATCGGTAGTAAATTCATCACCCCCAAACTGATGCTGATGAAGGCGATAAAGCTCAAATAGCTGGCCGCGCCCATGCGCGCGGTCTGGCCGGCGTAATCGGCGATGGTGATCGGACCGGTGACGTTCTTCAGCGAGGCTTCGCCGGTGATCATCTTGCCGATCATCTTGAGCGTGATGGCGCAGGTTTCCCATACGCGCACCACGGCCTTGCCGACCGCCGCCACAGGGGAAGATGGCACGCTGATCATATCCGGCTGCAGCGCCAGCGCCGCGCCGATCTTACCGACTGTTACAGTTACTTTACGGCTTCTGTCCTGTTCCGGCAGCGGCGTGACGCTCAGTGTCAGCGGCTGGCCGTCGCGCCGCAGCGCCACCTGCAGCGTCTTGCCGGCCGAGGCGCGCATGATGTCGATGAAGGCGATGCCGTCTGCGACCGGCACGCCATCGACTGCCAACAGCAGGTCGCCGGCGCGCAGGCCGGCGCGGTCGGCCGGGCCGCCCGGCACCACCTGCTCCACCAGCGGCGCCGGACGCGCGATGCCGATGCCCAGCTCGGACGGCACGTCGCCTTCGAGATTGAGCGGCGCCAGCGCGGCCGCCGGCAGCACGAAGGTGAACCTGCCCTGCCCCGCACGCTCGACCGCGACGCGCGCCTCGGTCTTGTCGACCACGGCCTGGATCAGCTGCCAGCGCAGCTCCGACCACGCCGCCACCGGATGGTCGTTGATGGCCGTGACCACGTCGCCGCTGCGCAGGCCCGCCTGCCAGGCGGCGGTGGCTTCGATGGACGCCCCGGCGCCACGCAGGCCGATCTTGTTGCTCGGCTCTTCGACGCCGTGCATGTACAGGCCGGCGAACAGGATGATCGCAATCAGGAAGTTGGCCATCGGGCCGGCGATCACGATGGCGATGCGCTTCCACACGTTCTGCCGCGTGAACTCGCGCTGCAGGTCAGCCGCCGGCAAGTCGGACAGGTCGCCCTCGCGCGCGTCCAGCATCTTGACGTAGCCGCCCAGCGGCAGAGCGGAAATGGCCCACTCAGTCTGGTCCGGCCCGACGCGGCGCGACCACACCACCTTGCCCATGCCGACCGAAAAGCGCAGCACCTTGACGCCGCACCAGCGCGCCACCAGGTAGTGCCCCAGCTCGTGGAACACCACCAGGGAGCCCAGGCAGACGACGAAGGCCAGCACGGTTTGAAGGAAGTTCATTTTGCCAGTCCGGCGATATGGGTTTCGGCGGCGGCGCGCGCGGCGGCGTCCTGCGCCATCACCGCTTCGATGCTGTGGGCCGCGCCGTGCGGCAGCGTGTCCATCACGTGGGCGATCACGCGATCGATCTGACGGAAGCCGATTTTCACATCAAGGAAGGCTTGCACCGCCACCTCGTTGGCCGCGTTCAGCAGCGCCGGCGCGGTGCCGCCGGCGCGCAGGGCGTCGAAGGCCAGCGCCAGGCACGGGAAGCGCGCGAAGTCGGGCTTCTCGAACTGCAGCGTGGCGATCTGCGTCAGGTCCAGCTGCGCCACGCCGGAGGCGATGCGCTCCGGGTAGGCCAACGCGTGGGCGATCGGCGTGCGCATGTCCGGGTTGCCCAGCTGCGCCAGCACCGAGCCGTCGGTGTACGACACCATCGAATGGATCACCGACTGCGGATGGATCACCACCTCGATCTGCTCGGCCGGGGCGCCGAACAGCCAGTGCGCTTCGATCACTTCCAGTCCCTTGTTCATCATTGTGGCCGAATCGACCGAGATCTTGCGGCCCATCGACCACGTCGGATGCTTGCAGGCCTGATCGGGCGTGACCGCCTCCAGCGTCTCGACGGCGCGGTTGAGGAACGGGCCGCCGGACGCGGTCAGCAGGATCTTGGCGATGCCGGCCGAGGACTCGCGCACCGCCGGCACCTTGCCGCCGAACTGCGGCATGCACTGGAAGATCGCATTGTGTTCGCTGTCGATCGGCAGCAGCACCGCGCCGGCTTCGCGCGCCGCGTCGATGAACAGCTGGCCGGACATCACCAGCGCTTCCTTGTTGGCCAGCAGGACCTTCTTGCCGGTGCGGGCGGCGGTCAGGGTCGGCGCCAGGCCGGCGGCGCCGACGATGGCGGCCATCACGGTATCGACTTCGGGCGCGCTGGCGATGCTGCACAGCGCAGCCTCGCCGTATTCCACTTCGGTGGCGACGCCGGCGGCGCGCAGCAATGCCGTCAGCTGCTCGGCGCCGGCGGCGCTGCCGACCACCGCGCGCGCGGGACGGAACTGCACGCATTGCGCGGCCAGTTCTTCAACCCGGCTCTGGGCCGACAGGGCGTAGACGGAATAGCGCTCGGGGTGACGCGCGAGCACGTCCAGCGTGGACACGCCGATCGAACCGGTGGCGCCAAGGATGGTGATGCGTTGCATAGTGATTTCTTTCAGAGCCGAGGTCAAAGCCGGGCGTCAGAGCCAGGCTGCGATCAGCGCCGCCAGCGGCAGCACCGGGATCAAGGCGTCAATACGGTCAAGCACGCCGCCGTGGCCGGGCAGCAGGTTGCTGCTGTCCTTCATCGCGGCGCGGCGCTTGAGTTGGGATTCGAACAGGTCACCGATCACCGACGCGGCGACCACAATCAGTAGCGCCAGCAAGGTCAGCGCCCAGCCGAAGCGGGCCTGCAGCCTGACGGCGAAGGTGTCCTGCAGCCACGGGGCCGCGCTGCCCGCCAGCATGATCGAGATCGAGGCGATCACCAGCACGGCGATGCCGCCGCCGATGGCGCCCTCCCACGATTTGCCCGGCGAGATGGTCGGCGCCAGCTTGCGCTTGCCGAAGGCCTTGCCGGAGAAGTAAGCGCCGATGTCGGCGATCCACACCAGCACCATCACCGACAGCAGGAACAGCGGCGAGCGCAGGTACAGGCCGACGATGGCGAAGAAGCAGGCGAACACGGCGAAGCTGAAGGTGATCGCCATCGACCAGTTGGCCGCGCCCTTGAGCGGCGGCAGGCCCAGGCCCAGCGACGGCGCATAGCGGATCAGCCACAGCAAGGCGGCCACGCCGTACAGCGCGGTGACGGCGCCCGGCTTGGCAGAGTACATCAGGAACACGAACAGCACGGCGGCCACGGCGCCGGCGACGCGGGCGGCGCTCGCGCCCAGGCCGAACAGGCGCGCGCCCTCCCAGATGGCGGCGCCGACAAACAGCGTGACCACGAAGGCAAACGCAGGGAAGTAGTTGAAGAACAGGACCGGCAGCAACACCGCCAGCAAGATCAGAGCGGTAATAATCCTAGTTTTCAGCATTAGCTTGTCTTCTCGGCCAGTTGCGCACCGGTCCGGCCGAAGCGGCGCTCGCGGTGCTGGTAGGAGGCGATCGCCTCGTCGAGGCACTCGATGGAAAAATCGGGCCAGTAGGTGTCGGTGAAGAACAGTTCCGTGTAGGCCAGTTGCCACAGCAGGAAATTGGAGATGCGCTGTTCGCCGCCGGTGCGGATGAACAGGTCGGGCTCGGGCGCGTAGGCCATCGCCAGGTGGGGCGCCAGCTGCTCTTCGGTGAAATCGGTCGCGCCGGGATGCGCGGCCACCATCTTGGCCACCGCCTGCATGATGTCCCAGCGGCCGCCGTAGTTGGCGCAGACGGTGACGGTCATGCGGGTATTGCCGGCGGTCTTGCGCTCGGCGGCGGCGATCATCGCCTGCAGCTTGGCATCGAAGCGCGACAGGTCGCCGACCACTTTCAGGCGGATATTGTTGGCGTGCAGTTTGGAGACCTCGCGGTCCAGCGCCGTGACGAACAGGCGCATCAGCAGCGACACCTCTTCCTCCGGGCGGCGCCAGTTTTCCGAGCTGAAGGCGAACACGGTCAGGTATTCGACGCCGCGGCGGGCGCAAGCCTCGACCACGGTGCGCACCGCCTCCACGCCCTTGACGTGTCCGGCCACGCGCGGCAGGAAGCGCTTGGTCGCCCAGCGGCCATTGCCGTCCATGATGATGGCGACATGGCGCGGCACGTTGGGCGCCTCAGGAACCTCGGTGGTCGAACTCGTATATTTCATGAAAACTTCGGTGCCAAAGTATAAAGTATTGCAGTTGTGACGCGAAAAGACAAGACGCCAGCGTCAACCCCGCACCCCGGCGCTCGGCGGGGTCAGACCCCGTACGGGGTCTGACCCCTCGGACGAGGTGCAAAGTCAGCCGCTGGCGTCTGCGGGTCTTATACCGTCAGGACTTCCTTTTCTTTTTCGGCGACCATCTTGTCGATGTCGGCGATGAACTTGTCGGTCAGCTTCTGCACTTCGTCGACGGCGCGGCGCTCGTCGTCTTCCGAGATCGCCTTGTCCTTGACCAGCTTCTTCAAGCCTTCATTGCCGTCGCGGCGGATGTTGCGCACCGCGATCTTGGCGTCCTCGGCTTCGCTCTTGACCAGCTTGACCATCTCCTTGCGGCGCTCCTCGGTCAGCGGCGGGGTCGGCACGCGGATCATGTCGCCCTGCGCCGACGGGTTCAGGCCCAGGTCGGCGTCGCGGATGGCTTTTTCGATGGTCGAGGCCATCTTCTTCTCGAACGGCTGCACGCCGATGGTGCGGGCATCCATCAGGGTCACGTTGGCGACCTGGCTCAGCGCGGTCGGCGAACCGTAGTACTCGACCATCACGTGGTCGAGGATGCCGGTGTGGGCGCGGCCGGTGCGGACCTTGGCCAGATCGGCGCGCAAGGTTTCCAGCGATTTGGTCATGCGCTCTTGCGCATTCTTTTTAACGTCAGCTACGGACATTGCTGCTCTCCTAAATTCGGGAATATTGTTTAAACGTGAACCAGTGTACCCTCATCCTCGCCCATGATGACGCGCTTGAGCGCGCCGGGCTTGGTGATCGAGAACACTTTGATCGGCAGCTTCTGGTCGCGGCACAGCGCGAAGGCGGTGGCGTCCATCACCTGCAGATGCTTGGCGATGGCTTCATCGAAGCTGATGGTGCTGTACAGCGTGGCGTTCGGGTCTTTCTTCGGGTCGGCGGTATAGACGCCGTCGACCTTGGTGGCCTTGAGCACGATCTCGGCGCTCATCTCCGAACCGCGCAGCGCGGCGGCCGTGTCGGTGGTGAAGAACGGGTTGCCGGTGCCGGCGGCGAAGACCACGACCTTGCCTTCTTCCAGGTATTGCAGCGCCTTCGGGCGCACATACGGTTCGACCACCTGCTCGATGCCGATCGCCGACATGACGCGCGCGGTGATGCCGACATGGCGCATGGCGTCGGCCAGGGCCAGCGCGTTCATGACGGTGGCCAGCATGCCCATGTAGTCGGCGGTGGCGCGGTCCATGCCCTGGGCGCCGGGGGCGACGCCGCGGAAGATGTTGCCGCCGCCGATGACGATCGCCAGTTCCACGCCCAGTTTCGCGACTTCGGCCACGTCGGCCACCATCCGTTCGATCGTGGCGCGGTTGATGCCGTAAGGATCATCGCCCATCAGGGCTTCGCCGGACAATTTAAGGAGGACGCGCTTGTAGGCTGGTTTGGACATGAGACGGGGCTCCTTTGAGTAGATTATTCGGGTAAGACTGCCGGCGCCTATGATACCTCGCCCGGCGCCGGGCACTGCAGGTGTTACTTTGGGCGACTTAAAAAAACGGGCCTCTCGGCCCGTTTTCTTTGATATTACGCTCCTTTGGAAGCGGCCACTTGCGCGGCCACCTCGGCGGCGAAGTCGTCGACCTTCTTCTCGATGCCCTCGCCGACCACGTACATGGCGAACGCCTTGACGGTGGTGGCTTTTTCTTTCAGCATCTGCTCGATCGATTGCTTGTCGTTCTTGACGAAAGCCTGGTTCAGCAGCGACACTTCCTTCAGGTATTTCTGTACCGAGCCTTCCAGGCGCTTGGCGACGATGTCGGCAGGCTGCACTGGCTTGCCGGCGGCAACGGCGGTGGCCGCATCTTCGTCGGCCTTCAGCTTGGCCACCGAACGCTCTTTTTCGATCAGCTCGGCAGGAACCTGGTCGGCTGACAGCGACACCGGCTTCATCGCAGCGATGTGCATGGCCACGTCTTTGCCGACTTGCTCGTCGGCGCCGTCGAATTCAACCATCACGCCGATGCGGGTGCCGTGCAGGTAGGACGCCAGCTTGCTGGTAGTTTCGAAACGCTGGAAGCGGCGGATCGACATGTTTTCGCCGATTTTGCCGATCAGCGCTGCGCGCACTTCGTCCAGGGTCTTGCCGTCGTCGCCAGCTGGCAGGGCCAGCAGGGCTGCGACGTCGGCAGGGTTCTTTTCAGCGACCAGGCGGGCGGCGGTGTTGGCCAGGTTCAGGAAGTCGTCGTTTTTCGCGACAAAGTCGGTTTCCGAGTTCACTTCGATCAGCGCGCCCACGCCGTTGGCGATGTAGGTGGCGACCACGCCTTCGGCGGTGATGCGGCTGGCGGCTTTACCAGCCTTGCCGCCCAGCTTGACGCGCAGGATCTCTTCGGCACGACCCATGTCGCCTTCGGCTTCGGTCAGTGCTTTTTTGCATTCCATCATTGGCGCGTCGGTTTTCGCGCGCAGTTCGCCTACCATTGCTGCGGTAATAGCTGCCATGTGTTTCTCCTGTATTCGGTATTCGGGGGATGGTGAGCGTGTGCTCTAACCATTTACGTTAAAAAAAAGGGGGAGCTGTTGGCCACCCCTTTTTCTTTACAGCTTGCTACAAGCGATTAAGCCTGTTCGCTCACTTCGACGAATTCGTCGCCAGCTGCGGCTTGCACCATTTGCACCACTTCGTTGCCGGCGGCTGCGCGGCCTTCCAGGATCGCGTCTGCTACGCCACGGGCGTACAGCGTGATGGCTTTCGACGAGTCGTCGTTGCCTGGAATGACGAACTGCACGCCTTCAGGGGTGTGGTTGGTGTCGACCACGCCGATGACCGGGATGCCCAGTTTAGCGGCTTCGGTGATCGCGCCTTTATGGTAGCCAACGTCAACGACGAAGATTGCGTCAGGAACGCCGCCCATGTCCTTGATGCCGCCGATCGATTTCTGCAGCTTGACCATTTCGCGCTGGAACATCAGGCCTTCTTTTTTCGACAGCTTCTCAACCGAACCGTCTTCGATCTGGGCTTCCATGTCTTTCAGGCGCTTGATCGAGGTCTTGATGGTTTTGAAGTTGGTCAGCATACCGCCCAACCAACGCTGGTCGACGAAAGGAACGCCGGCGCGTGCCGCTTCAGCGGCGATGATTTCGCGTGCCTGACGCTTGGTGCCGACCATCAGGATGGTGCCGCGGTTCGAAGCGACCTGTTTCACGTGCTTCATCGCTTCTTGATACATGGTCATCGTCTTTTCCAAGTTGATGATATGGATCTTGTTGCGGTGACCGAAGATGAACGGTGCCATCTTTGGGTTCCAGAAACGGGTTTGGTGACCGAAGTGGACACCGGCTTCCAGCATTTCGCGCATAGTTACGGACATATTAAACTCCAGGGTTGGGTCTGGAATCCGATCAGTCACCATATAGGCACCCTTGTCGACCGGATTCGCGTTTATTAAAAATAAATTTACGACTGAATTTACAACATTGCTTAAACCGAATTCAAGCAACCCGAGATTCTACCCCAAAAACAGCCACTTGGGCAAGCGTCGCGATGCGCCCAAGCTTGGTGCGCCACCGCACGGATCAGGCGAGCCTGATGCACCAAACTGTCTCATCGGTGTTGCACCATCTACTAAAAGTCGCCGAGGCACCAAAAATACAATATCATATAGAAAATACTATTTCCGATTTATTACTAACTAGTAATACCGAACCATCTCTGCACGAGGAGTGCCGCCATGACCATACTGCTCGCCCTTACCTTGGCCGCCACCATCCAGCCCACTTGCTCCTGGGACCATCCGGGGCACAACCGCTATACCGGCGGCACCGCTGCGGCGGTGGACCACTATGCCGACATCCCGGAAGCGGTGCGCGCCACGCTCAAGCGCCGCATGGCCGAGGGCCAGTCCGACGACAGGGTCAGCATCACGCGAGACGGCATCAGCGGCAAGAACAAATACGACGCGCAGATCCGCGACATGCACTTCGGCAAAGCTTCGCTGTGCAAGACCGTCACCCGCGACAAGTGGGCGACCGAGCGCGTCGAGCCGGCGGCGGTGTATTGCGTCGGCGAGCATTGCATCCTGGTGCCCAGGATCTGCGGCAACGTCAGCCGTATTTCCCGCAGCGATCCGCCCGCGGCCGCCAAGGCCGGCGAGGCGACGGGCGCGCCGGCCGCGGCCGGCAAGGCGGCGGGCGCCCCCCCGGGGGGCGGCAAGACGGCCGGCGCGGCGGAAGCGTCGGACCAGCGCGCCAACCCGGACGGCCTCGAACAGTTCAATAACATCAGCCTTTCCGACGCGCCGCTGAACGAGGAGCCGGTGGAACTCGGGCTGCTGGACGAGGGCCAGGCCGACAAGGCCAAGCGCAACCTCGTCGGCGCGCTACTGGACGAGGACCAAGCCGAGAAGAACCGGCGCCGCTTCGCCGGCGTGCAGCCCGGCGACAAAGACCGGCCGTACACGCCGTGGGAACCGGGCCACGTGCCGAACAATAACAGCGCCGACCCCGTGCCGCAGCCGGTGCCGGAGCCGGGGACCTGGGCCATGCTGCTGGGCGGCCTCGGTCTGGTGGGCTGGATGGCGCGCCGCCGCGCCGCGCGCGGCCGCTGAAGCGCCCGCGCACGCGCAGACCGCCGCGTCGTTTATAATTTCAAACATATTGCACGCCGCGCGCGGAACCGATCCGCGCGCCGGGCGTTTTTACCGTTTACCTTGCTGATTGCGATCCATTATGTCCATCTCCATCAAAACCGCCGAAGACATCGAAGGCATGCGCATTGCCGGCCGCCTCGGCTCCGAAGTGCTCGACTACATCACGCCCTTCGTCAAGGCCGGCGTCACCACCGGTGAACTGGATCGCCTCTGCCACGAATACATGGTCAACGTGCAGGGCACCATCCCGGCGCCGCTGAACTACTGCCCGCCCGGCTACACCCCCTACCCGAAGGCGATCTGCACCTCGGTCAACGACGTCATCTGCCACGGCATCCCGGGCGACAAGGTCTTGAAGAACGGCGACGTGGTCAACCTCGACATCACCGTCATCAAGGACGGCTACCACGGCGACAACAGCCGCATGTTCTTCATCGGCGAGCCGTCGATCCTGGCCAAGCGCCTGTCCGACGTCACCTACGAGTGCATGTGGCTGGGCATCTCCAAGGTCAAGCCGGGCGCGCACCTGGGCGACATCGGCCACGTGATCCAGCAGCACGCGGAAAAAGCCGGCTACAGCGTGGTGCGCGAGTTCTGCGGCCACGGCATCGGCAAGGTGTTCCACGAGGAGCCGCAGGTGCTGCACTACGGCCGCCCCGGCACGCTCGAAGAGCTCAAGGCCGGCATGATCTTCACCATCGAGCCGATGATCAACGCCGGCCGCCGCGAGATCCGCGAAATGGGCGACGGCTGGACCATCAAGACCAAGGACCGCAGCCTGTCGGCGCAGTGGGAGCACATGATCCTGGTCACCGAGACCGGCTATGAAGTGTTGACGCTGTCGGCCGGCAGCCCGCCGCCGCCGGCCTTCATCACTGGCGCCGCGGTTGCGGCGTCGGCCGCGGCCGCAGCGTAAGCCCGATGTCATCGGCCGCGATGCAGAAGGAACTGCGCGAACAGCTCAAGCGCCAGTTGAAGGCCGACCGCCAGGTCGTCATCGCCGGCTTTCGCGAGGACGGCAAGCCGGAGAAGCTGCTGCGCAGCCTGCGCCAGAGCGTCGACGCGGTGCTGACCACGGCCTGGCACGAGGCCAGGCTGCCAGCCGACACGGCGCTGGTCGGCGTCGGCGGCTACGGCCGCGGCGAGCTGTTCCCCTACTCCGACGTCGACCTGCTGATCCTGCTGGCGCGCGCGCCCGACGAGGCCACCACCGCCAAGCTGGAGGAGCTGGTGCAGCTGCTGTGGGACCTGGGCCTGGAGATCGGCCACAGCATCCGCACCGTCGACGAGTGCCTGAGCGAGTCGGCCGCCGACATCACGGTGCAAACCAGCCTGCTGGAGGCGCGCATCATCTGCGGCGACGAGCCCTTGTTCGCCGAGCTGCAGCAACGCTACGACGCGGCGATGGACCCGCGCGCCTTCTACAACGCCAAGATGCTGGAGATGAAGCAGCGCCACGCCAAGTACGAGGACACCGCCTTCAGCCTGGAGCCAAACTGCAAGGAAAGCCCGGGCGGCCTGCGCGACCTGCAGGTGATCCTGTGGATGGTCAAGGCCGCCGGCCTGGCCAACTCGTGGCGCACGCTGGCCACCTCCGGCCTGATCACCCAGACCGAGGCCAAGCAGCTGATGGAGAAGGAGCGCGCCTTCAAGGACATCCGCGTGCGCCTGCACCTGCACGCGGGCCGGCGCGAGGACCGGCTGGTGTTCGACGTGCAGACCGCGATCGCCGAGTCGCTGGGCCTGAGCGCCACCGGCAGCGGCGTCAACATGCGCCGCGCCAGCGAGTACCTGATGCAGCGCTACTACTGGGCCGCCAAGACGGTCACGCAGCTCAACACCATCCTGATCCAGAACATCGAGGAACGGCTGTTCCCGAAGGCCGGCGTGGCGGTGCCGATCAACGCCCGCTTCAACGACGTCAACGGCCTGATCGACATGGCCGAGGACGACACCTTCGCCACCACGCCGTCGGCGATGCTGGAAATCTTCGTGCTGATGACCGAGCGCCCCGCCCTCAAGGGCATGAGCTCGCGCACCATGCGCGCGCTGTGGCACGAGCGCTTCCTGATCGATGCGCCGTTCCGCGCCGATCCGGTCAACCGCGCGCTGTTCCTGCGCATCCTGCAGGCGCCGGTCGGCATCATCCACGCGCTGCGCCGCATGAACGACCTGTCGATCCTGGGCCGCTACCTGCCCAACTTCCGCAAGATCGTCGGCCAGATGCAGCACGACCTGTTCCACGTCTACACGGTGGACCAGCACATCCTGATGGTGGTGCGTAATATGCGCCGCTTCTCGATGGCCGAGCATGCGCACGAATACCCGTTCTGCAGCCAGCTGATGGCCAACTTCCCGCAACCGTGGCTGCTGTACCTGGCGGCGCTGTTCCACGACATCGCCAAGGGGCGCGGCGGCGACCACTCCAAGCTGGGCATGGCCGACACCGAGCAGTTCTGCCGCGACCACGGCATGAGCGACGACGAGACCGAACTGGCCGTGTTCCTGGTCGAGAACCATCTGACGATGTCGCAGGTGGCGCAGAAGCAGGACCTGTCGGACCCGGACGTCATCGCCGCCTTCGCCAAAACGGTGGGCGACGAGCGCCACCTGACCGCGCTCTACCTGCTGACGGTGGCCGACATCCGCGGCACCAGCCCGAAAGTATGGAACGCGTGGAAGGCCAAGCTGCTCGAAGACCTGTACCGCATCACCCTGCGCGTGCTGGGCGGCGAGCCGCACAGCGCCGACAACGAATTGCGCAACCGCCAGCAGGAGGCGCTGGCCACGCTGCGCCTGTACGGCCTGGCGCCGGACGCGCACGAGGCGTTCTGGAAGCAGCTCGACGTCGCCTACTTCCTGCGCCACGACGCTTCCGACATCGCCTGGCAGACGCGCGCGCTGTACGAGCGCTTCGACAGCGCGCAGCCGGTCGTCAAGTGCCGCCTGGCGCCGATCGGCGAAGGCCTGCAGGTGGCCGTTTATATCAAGGACCAGCCCGACCTGTTCGCCCGCATCTGCAGCTATTTCGACCGCAAGAACTTCAGCATCCTCGACGCCAAGATCCACACCACGCGCCACGGCTACGCGCTCGACACCTTCCTGGTGACGGAACAGAGCTTCGCCAACAGCTACCGCGACATCATCAGCCTGATCGAGCACGAGCTGTGCGGCCTGCTGACCCACCCGGTGGCGCTGCCGGCGCCGACCCACGGCCGCCTGTCGCGGCTGTCGCGCACCTTCCCGATCCAGCCGACGGTCGACCTGCGCCCGGACGAGCGCGGCCAGTACTACCTGCTGTCGGTGGCGGCCAACGACCGCACAGGCCTGCTGTACTCGATCGCCAACGTGCTGGCGCGCTACAAGATCAACCTGCATACGGCCAAGGTCATGACCTTGGGCGAGCGGGTCGAGGACGTGTTCCTGATCGACGGCGCGGCGCTGAGCAACGCGCGCAACCAGCTGCAGCTCGAAACCGACCTGCTCGACGCCATCAAGGTTTAAACTCGCTTCACCTTTATAGAAAAACGCATCATGTCCGAAGAATTATTACGCCTGTCCAAACGCATGTCCGAGCTGGGCCTGTGCTCGCGCCGCGAAGCCGACGAGTGGATAGCGCGCGGCTGGGTACGGGTCGACGGCCAGGTCGTCTCCGAGCTCGGCACCAAGATCTACCCGAGCCAGCGCGTCACCGTCGAGCGCCAGGCCGCCGCCGAGCAGTCCAAGCGCGTCACGGTGCTGATCAACAAGCCGATGGGCTACGTCAGCGGCCAGGCCGAGGACGGCTACCAGCCGGCCGTGGTCTTGGTCAAGCCGGAAAACCGCTGGCCCGACGATCCATCGCCGGAAATGTTCCATCCGACGCAGCTGCGCTCGCTGGTGCCTGCCGGCCGGCTCGACATCGATTCGGTCGGCCTGCTGGTGCTGACCCAGGACGGCCGCGTCGCCAAGCACCTGATCGGCGAGACCACCGACGTCGACAAGGAATACCTGGTGCGCGTCGAGTACACCAAGCCGGGCAAGCTGCCCGACGCCGACCTGAAAAAGCTCAACCACGGCCTGTGGATGGACGGCAAGCCGCTGCTGCCGGCCAAGGTGCGCTGGCAAAATGACGACCAGCTCAGTTTCACCTTGCGCGAGGGCAAGAAACGCCAGATCCGCCGCATGTGCGACATGGTGGGCTTGAAAGTTGTCGGACTGAAACGTGTACGGATCGGCAAGGTCAAGCTGGGCGACCTGCCGGTGGGGCAATGGCGCTATCTGCGGCCGGAAGAACAGTTCTGAGACAGTCATTAAAATATTCTTGCTATTTTGCAAGCCAAGATCGCGAATAAAATGTAAACTGTGCTGACCGACCTCGCATTATAGAAGTCATTATCAAAGAGATATGCCGTCGTGAACGATCCTATACCCAATGAATTTCGCCGCGGTCCTCCCAGCCTAAAAGACGCTGTGGAACCAATACCGGCGGGTTCGAAGCCGCACGACATGACCGATGAGCATGACATCGGTGATTCGTTGACCCTGCTCGCCGACAACGGCGATCCGATCTCGATTTATCCGGCCAGCACCACCAACGTGGTGATGGCGCGCATCAAGTCGGTCGATCCGGAAAACCCGTATTTTGTGCTGGAACTGAACGAGGGCGAGTTCCTCCCGCCCGGCGACGCCACCTTTGTCGCCTGGCTGCGCTCGGCCAAGATCCAGTTCAAGCTGACATCGCCGGACTGGGCCTGCAAGCCCGGCGAGCCGACCCTGATCCCGCTGGAATTCCCGCTCAAGTGCATGGTGCTCAACCGCCGCGCCTCGACCCGGCTGGAAACCCCGCTGGGCATCTATTACATGGCCTCGTTCGTGCTGAACGGCAAACCGTATGAGCTGCAGCTGTACGACTTTTCGTCGGGCGGCGTCGGCATGCGGGCGCCGCCGCGCGACTGCGTCGGCCTGCACGTCGGCCGCAAGCTGCAGCGGGTGCGGCTGGAGCTCGGCCCCGATTCGGTGATGATCGCCGACCTCGAGGTGCGGCTGCAGCGCACCTTCCGCTCTTTCCTGCTGGGCGAGCAGGTGCAGATCGGCTGCCAGTTCATCAACCTGTCGCCGGTGATGCAGGAAGAACTGGCGCGCCTGCTGGACAAGCTCAACACCAACAAGACGCAGCGCTAGGCGTATCGGCATGTAACTTGCTTAAGAAAGCAGCTGGAGACCTCCAGCTGCTTTTTTCATTTACAGGCCAGCATGACAACCACTCAGCGCATCGTCAAGATCCGGCGCGACTACAACACCTGGGTCGCCAACGAGACCATCGAGGACTACGCGCTGCGCTTCACGCCGCGCGCCTTCCGCAAATGGTCGGTGTTCCGCGTCTCCAACACCGCCTTCGGCGCGATCTCGTTTTTGGTGCTGGAGGCGATCGGCGGGACCATCACCGTCAACTACGGCTTCATCAACGCGCTGTGGGCCATCATGGCGGTCGGCCTGATCATCTTCCTCACCGGCCTGCCGATCAGCTACTACGCCGCCAAGTACGGCGTCGACATGGATCTGCTGACGCGCGGCGCCGGCTTCGGCTACATCGGCTCGACCATATCGTCCTTCGTCTACGCCTCGTTCACCTTCATCCTGTTCGCGCTGGAGGCGGCCATCATGGCCTACGCGCTGGAGCTGTACTTCCGCCTGCCGCTCTACCTCGGCTACATGGTCAGCGCGCTGGTGGTGATCCCGCTGGTGACGCACGGCGTGACCCTGATCAGCCGCATCCAGATGCTGACCCAGCCGGTGTGGCTGGTGCTGATGGCGCTGCCCTTCGTCGCCATCCTGCTGAAGAAGCCGGAGCTGCCGGCGCAGCTGCTGGCCTACGCCGGCCGCTCCGGCGAGAACGGCCACTTCAACGTGCTGATGTTCGGCGCCGCCACGGCGGTCGGCGTGGCGCTGATCACGCAGATCGGCGAGCAGGTCGACTTCCTGCGCTTCATGCCGCCGAAGACGGCGGCCAACCGGCTGCGCTGGCACGTCGGCGTGCTGGTCGCGGGGCCGGGCTGGATTTTTCTCGGCATCGCCAAGATGCTAGGCGGCGCGCTGCTGGCCTACCTCGCCATCAGCAGCGCCGTGCCGATGGAGCAGGCGGTCAATCCGACGCATATGTACCTGGCCGGCTTCGGCCTGGTGTTCGATTCGCCGCAGGTGGCGCTGCTGGCCACCGCGCTGCTGGTGGTGATCTCGCAGGTGAAGATCAACATGACCAACGCCTATGCGGGTTCGCTGGCGTGGTCGAATTTTTTCGCGCGCCTGACGCACAGCCATCCGGGCCGCGTGGTCTGGGCCGTGTTCAACGCGCTGATCGCCGTGCTGCTGATGGAGCTCGACGTGTTCCAGGCGCTGGACCAGGTGCTTGGCCTGTACTCCAACATCGCCATCTCGTGGATCACGGCGGTGGTGGCCGACCTGGTGATCAACAAGCCGCTGGGCCTGAGCCCGAAAGGCATCGAGTTCCGCCGCGCCTATCTGTACGACATCAACCCGGTCGGCGTCGGCGCCATGCTGCTGGCGTCGGCGCTGTCGGTGGCCGCCTTCATGGGCATGTTCGGCGCGCAGGCGCAGGCCTTCTCCGCCTTCATCGCGCTGCTGACGGCGCTGGTGGCGTCGCCGCTGATCGCCGTCGCCACCAAGGGCCGCTACTACATCGCGCGCCAGCCGGAGCACGTGCATAGCAAGACCTGCGTCATCTGCGAGAAGGAGTACGAGGCCGAGGACATGGCGCACTGCCCTGCCTATCAGGGCTCGATCTGCTCGCTGTGCTGCTGCCTCGATGCGCGCTGCAACGACGTCTGCAAGCCGCATGCGCGCGTGGCGGTGCAATGGCAGGAGACGATGCGGGCGATGCTGCCCAAGTCGCTGTGGCGCTACCTGAGCAGCGGGTTGGGACACTACCTGCTGCTGATGATCGTCACGGTGCTGTTCCTCGGCGCGCTGCTTGGGCTGATCTACTACCACGAGCAGTCGGTGCTGCCGGACGGCGCGGCCGCACTGCTGCCGCAGCTGCAGCTGGTGTTCTTCAAGATCGCGGCGGCGCTGCTGCTCACCAGCGGCATCGTCGCCTGGTGGCTGGTGCTGACCAGCGAGAGCCGCCGCGTGGCGCAGGAGGAGTCGAACCGCCAGACCGGCCTGCTGACGCGCGAGATCGAGCTGCACTCGCAAACCGACGCCCAGCTGCAGCAGGCCAAGAAGACCGCCGACCTGGCCAACCAGGCCAAGAGCCGCTACATCGCCGGCATCAGCCACGAGATCAGGACGCCGTTGAATTCGATCCTCGGCTACGCCCAGCTGCTGGACAACGATCCGTCGATCCCAGAGCACCGCCAGCAAGCGATCCGCGTCATCCGCAGCAGCGGCGAGCACCTGCTGTCGCTGATCGAGGGCACGCTGGACATCGCCCGCATCGAAGGCGGCAAGTTCAACTTCGACATGAAGGAGCTGAACTTCCCCGACTTCATCGGCCAGATCGTGCGCATGTTCGAGCTGCAGGCGGCCAACAAGGGCCTGAGCTTCCGCTACGAGCTGACCGGCGTGCTGCCGCGCACCGTGCGCGCCGACCGCAAGCGGCTGGGACAAATCCTGATCAACATCCTCGGCAACGCGGTCAAGTTCACCAGCCAGGGCGGCATCGTGCTGCGGCTGCAATACGCGCGCGAGATGGCCTCGTTCGAGATCGAGGACACCGGCCCCGGCATCCTGCAGGAGGAGATCGACCATATCTTCGAACCCTTCTCGCGCGGCAGCGCCAGCGCGCACGCCGATGCCGGCGGCACCGGCCTTGGCCTGCCGATCTCCAAGATGCTGACGCAGCTGATGGGCGGCGAATTGAATATCCGCAGCGCGCCCGTGCAGGGCAGCTTGTTCCACATCCGCCTGTTCCTGCCCAGCGTGCACGTCTCCGGCAAGGAGCCGCGCGAGCTGGAGGCGCCGGAGCAGCAGCGCATCGGCTATCGCGGCCCGCGCCGGCGCGTGCTGGTGGTCGACAACGAGCGCGTCGATCGCGAGCTGCTGCTCAACATCCTGTCGCCGCTGGGCTTCGAGGTGGCGCAGGCGGCGTCCGGGCCGGAGTGCCTCGACCTGCACGCATCGTTCCAGCCGGACGTGATCCTGATGGACCTGGCCATGCCCGGCATGGACGGCTGGGAGGCAAGCTACATCCTGCGCCGCCGCCAGATGTCGGCGGTGCCGATCGCCATTGTCTCGGCCAACGCCTTCGACAAGGGCATGGAGAATCCGGCCGGCATCCGCGCGGCGGACTTCATCATCAAGCCGGTCAACGTCGGCGAGCTGCTGGACTGGATCGGCCAGCGCCTGGCGCTGGAGTGGATCGTGCAGCCGCGCGCCGACGGCGTGCGCAGCGAGATGCCGGCGCAGCTGCTGGTGTTCCCGCCCGAGGCGGCGATGGAGTCCTTGCGCGAGCTGATACGCATCGGCTACGTGCGCGGCATCCAGAACAAGCTCGATGAAATCGGCGCGCTCGATCCGCGCTACCAGCACTTCACCCACACCATGCGCAATTTCGCGGCCCGCTTCCAGCTCGATGCGATGGCCGACTTTATCGGAAAGAACAACAGCGATGAACTTCAATACTGACTCCGGCCTGGTGCTCGTCGTCGACGACGTGCCCGAGAACCTGGCCGTGCTGCACGACGCGCTGGACGAATCGGGCTTCACGGTGCTGGTGGCGAACAACGGCGAGGCGGCGCTGCAGCGTGCCATCGAGGCGCAGCCGCACATCATCCTGCTCGACGCCATCATGCCGGGCATGGACGGCTTCGAGACCTGCCGCCGCCTCAAGGCCAACCTGGCGACGCGGCACATCCCGGTGGTCTTCATGACCGGGTTGACCGAGGCGGAACACGTGGTAGCAGCCTTCGACGCCGGCGGCAACGACTACGTCACCAAACCGCTGCGCACCAGCGAGGTGTTGGCGCGCATCGCCGCGCATATGCAAACGGCGCGGCTGGTGGACCAGGCCCGCAGCGCGCTGGACGCCTTCGGCAACGCGGTGATCGCGATGTCGCCGGACGATGGCCGCATCGTCTGGCAAACGCCGCTGGCGCGCACCTTGATGCAGGGGTATCTGGTGGACTCGGAACTGGCGCCGTGGCTGCAGGCGACGCAGGCGGCGCATCTCCAGGGCCTGTCGCATCCGCCGCTGACGCTGGCGCGCGGCAGCCGCCGGCTGATCTTCTCGGCGGCGGAATACAGCGAGGATGCACAGTGGATGATCGTGCTGCGCGAGGAGTCGGACGCGGCGCAAATCGAGAAGCTAATGGCGTCCTTCAAGCTGACGCAGCGCGAGTCGGAGGTGCTGAACTGGGTCATCAAGGGCAAGACCAACCGCGACATCGGCGACATCCTCGGCACCAGCCCGCGCACGGTCAACAAGCATCTGGAGCACGTCTTCATCAAGCTGGGCGTGGAAACCCGCACCTCCGCCGCCTCGGTCGCGCTGAACAAACTCCGGCCCGGAGAACTCGAACGCTCCTGAGGCGGACTGGCCCCCGTCCTGCTGCGTTCCCGGTAGTCGTGCGGGCACGCAGCGCGTTTTGGCATACACTTGCCTGATGATCCACTCGGAGCGGCAGACGATGACCAAGGAAGAAGAACTCAAACGTTCCAAGCAACTGGCGCTGTCGCTGCTGGCGGCGGCGGCCCTCGTATTCATCATCACCTCGCTGGCGCCGCGCGGCTTCTGGACCGACGGCGTGCGCGCCATCTCGGAAGCGGCCATGGTCGGCGCGCTGGCCGACTGGTTCGCGGTGGTGGCGTTGTTCCGCAAGGTGCCGATACCCTTCATCTCGCGCCACACCGCCATCATCCCCAACAACAAGGACAGGATCGCCGACAACCTGGCCGCCTTCGTCGACGACAAATTCCTCAAGCCCGAATCGCTGGCCGCCGTGATCCTGAAAACCGATCCCGCCACCAACGTCGCCGAATGGCTGAAGGAGCCGGCCAACCGCGGCTTCCTCGCCGACCACCTGCTCAAGCTCCTGCCCGAAATCCTCAACACCGTCGACGACGCGCGCATCCAGCGGCTGCTGCGCGACGCGCTGAACACGGCCATCGGCAAGCTGGAACTGTCGCCCGCGCTGGGCGGCCTGCTCGCCGGCCTGACCAAGGACGGCCGCCACCAGGAGCTGCTGGACGACGGCATGGTGGCGCTGATCGGCGTGATGAACCAGCCCGCCACGCGCGAGCTGATCGCCGGCCAGATCGCCGCCTGGCTCAAGCGCGAACACGCCACCATGTCGCTGGTGCTGCCGACCGAATGGCTCAGCGAAAGCGGCGCGGCGATGATCGCCAGCACGCTGCAGAACATCATGGAAAATATCGCCGCCGACAGGGACCACAAGCTGCGCGTCAAATTCGACGAGATGACGCAACGCTTCATCGCCCGGCTGGCGGAGGATCCGGCCTTCATCGCCAAGGGCGAAGACTTCAAGCGCTACCTGCGCGACGGCGACACCTTCAACAACTACATCGCCCAACTGTGGGGCAGCCTGCGCGACTGGATCAACGCCGATATCGCCGGCGCCGACTCCCGCCTCAACGAAGGCGTCATCAAGGCCAGCCAATGGCTCAGCGAGGAGCTGCTGGCCCACCCCGAGATGCGCGCCTCGCTCAACCAGCACATGGCCGGCATGGCGCGAACGCTGGCGCCGGCCTTCTCCAGCTTCCTGACGCGCCACATCAGCGACACCGTCAAGGCCTGGGACGAAAAAGACCTGTCGCGCCAGATAGAGCTCAATATCGGCAAGGACCTGCAGTTCATCCGCGTCAACGGCACGCTGGTCGGCGGGCTGATAGGCCTGTTGTTGTACGCCAGTTCCCAGGCGATGGAGCTGGCCGGCCGCTACCTGCACTGACTATCGTGTTAGGATGGAGTGTGCTCAAATCCTGGCTTCCCCTGCTGATTCCCACACTCTGCGCCGCAGCGCAGGCATCCGACATTCCGGTGACGATCTACGCCGACGCCGGCTATCCGCCCTACTCCTACGAAAAAAACGGCAAACCCGCCGGCCTGTATTACGACATCGTGCGCGCCGCCTTCGCGCATATGCACGGCTACCGGATCGAGGTGCAGGCCGTGCCCTGGAAGCGCGGCATGGCGCTGCTCAAATCAGGCAACGGCTTTGCGCTGTATCCGCCCTACATGAACACCAAGGACGAGCCGTGGACCTGGCCGTACTCGATGCCGCTGCTGGAAGAGCATGTGATGGCGGTCTGCCGCAAGGACGTGCTGGCGGCCAGGCCGCGCAAGCGCTGGCCGGAAGACTTCTTCGGCCTCACCATCGGCAACAACGCCGGCTTCATCGTCGGCGGCGAAGCGTTCGACCAGGCGGTCAAGGCCGGCAAGCTGCGCGTGGAGGAAGCCAAGGACAGCGAGACCAACATCATCAAGTTGGGCATGAAGCGCATCGACTGCTACATCAACGACCGCATGTCGATCCAGTGGACGCGAGACCGGCTCAAGGCCGAAGGCAAATACCGCGAAGGCGGCGCCCACGCCGAAGTGGCCGAAGCGGTGCAGATCGCGGTCAAGCAGGGCTACCTGGGCTACACGGACCGCGACCAGGGTCGCTACGCCTACAAATCGGACTTCGTCCGCCAATTCGACAGCGCCATCCAACAAATGAAACGCAACGGCGAAATGGACGCCATCACCCGCGGCTTCTTCAAGCAGCGCTAGACCGCCAGGTGGCGCTTGACGTCCGGGTCGTTCATCGTGGCCTGGGCGCCGGCCGCCACCACTTCGCCGCGCGACAGCACCATGAACTGGTCGGCCAGCTCGTGGGCGAAGTCGAAGTACTGCTCGCATAACAGGATCGCCATGTCGCCGCGCTCGCGCAGCAGCCGGATCACGTTGCCGATGTCCTTGATGATCGATGGCTGGATGCCCTCGGTCGGTTCGTCGAGGATGATCAGCTTCGGCTCCGCCAGCAAGGCGCGCGCGATCGCCAGCTGCTGCTGCTGGCCGCCCGACAGGTCGCCGCCGCGCCGGTGCAGCATGTCCTTCAGCACCGGGAACAGCTCATACACCTCGCCCTTGATGATCGACGCCTTCCGGCCGCTGTGCGTCGCAAGCCCCATCAGCAGGTTCTCCTCCACCGTCAGCCGGGCGAAGATCTCCCGGCCCTGCGGCACGTAGGCGATGCCCGCCCGCGCCCGCTGGTGCGGCGCCATGCGCGTAATGTCGCGCCCCTCCAGCCGCACGCTGCCCGCCGACACCGGCAGCACGCCCATCAGGCATTTCAACAGCGTGGTCTTGCCCACGCCGTTGCGCCCCAGCAGCGCCATGCACTTGCCCCGCTCCAGCTCCAGCGACACGCCGCGCAAGGTATGCGACGACCCGTAGTGCTGATTGATTTTTTCAACTTGCAGCATCATTTTCAGCGCCCCAGATAAACTTCAATCACCCGCTCGTCGGACTGCACTTGCGCCATCGTGCCCTGCGCCAGCACCGAACCCTCGTGCAGCACCGTCACCACGCCCTGCTGCGCGATCTCCGTCACGAAGGCCATGTCGTGCTCCACCACCATGATCGAATGCTTGCCGCGCAATTCGTTGAGCAGCTCCGCCGTGCGCGCCGTCTCCGCGTCCGACATGCCGGCCACCGGCTCGTCGAGCAGGATCAGCTGCGGCTCCTGCATCAGCAGCATGCCGATCTCCAGCCACTGCTTCTGCCCGTGCGACAGCAGCCCCGCCATACGCCGCTCGCTGCCGTTCAGGCGTATCAGCCTGAGGATCTCGTCGATCTTGCCGCGCTGCTCGGACGACAACCGCGCGAACAGCGTCGGCCGCACGCGCTTGTCGGTCTTCATCGCCAGCTCCAGGTTTTCAAACACCGTGTGCTGCTCGAAGATGGTCGGCCGCTGGAACTTGCGGCCGATGCCCGCGTGCGCGATCTGATGTTCGCTCATGCGGCTCAAGTCCATGGTCTGGCCGAAGAACGCCGTGCCCGACGTCGGCCGCGTCTTGCCGGTGATGACGTCCATCATCGTGGTCTTGCCGGCGCCGTTAGGCCCGATGATGCAGCGCAGCTCCCCGACCGAGATATCCAGGCTGAGTTTATTCAGCGCCCGGAAGCCGTCGAACGACACTGTGATCTCTTCCAGGTACAGGATCGCGCCGTGCGTCGTATCCAGTCCCTCCAGCGCGACCCGCGCGTCGTTGGCGCTCATGCCTGCTCCTTGCGCCAGCGCGCCGCCAGACCCGCGATGCCCTGCGGCAGATAGCGCGTCACCAGAATAAAGATCAAGCCAAGCGCGAACAGCCACAGGTTAGGGAAGGCGCCGGTGAACCAGCTTTTCAAGCCGTTGACCGAGAACGCGCCGATGATAGGCCCGATCAGCGTGCCCCGCCCGCCGACCGCCGCCCAAATGACCATCTCGATCGAATTGGCCGGCGACATCTCGGACGGATTGATGATGCCAACCTGCGGCACATACAGCGCCCCCGCGATCCCGCACAGCACCGCCGACAACGTCCACACAAAGAGCTTGAACCACAGCGGGTTATAACCGATGAACATCAGCCGCGACTCCGAATCGCGCACCGCCTGCAGCACCCGGCCCAGTTTCGATTTGACGATCCAGCGGCACAGCACCAGCGCGCCGCCCAGCGCCGCCAAGGTCACCAGGTACAGCGTCGCCCTGGTGCCGGGAGCGCTGATGGAATAGCCCAGTATCCGCTTGAAGTCCGTGAAGCCGTTGTTGCCGCCGAAGCCCGTGTTATTCCTGAAGAACAGCAGCATGAAGGCATAGGTCATGGCCTGGGTGATGATCGAGAAGTACACGCCCTTGATACGCGAACGGAAGGCGAAGAAGCCGAACACGAAGGCCAGCACGCCCGGCACCAGCACCACCAGCGCGACGCAGTACCAGAAGCTGTCGGTCGCGCTCCAGAACCACGGGTAGGTCTTCCAGTCGAGGAACACCATGAAGTCAGGCAGGTCGCTCTGGTAGACGCCCTCGCGGCCGATGGCGCGCATCAGGTACATGCCGTGCGCATAGGCGCCCAGCGCGAAGAACACGCCGTGGCCAAGCGACAGGATGCCGGCATAGCCCCACACCATGTCCAGCGCCAGCGCCGCCAGCGCGTAGCACATGAATTTTCCGATCAGGCTGACCATGTAGCTCGGCACATGCAGCGCGTGGCCGTCGGCGAAGAACAGGTTCAATAACGGCAGCGCCGCCAGCGCCACCGTGCAAGCCACGATGCCGCTCCAGGCGCGGCGGGAAAACAAAGAGGTCGGCGTCATTCTGCGCTCCTGCCTTTCATGGCGAACAGGCCCTGCGGCCGCTTCTGGATGAAGATGATGATGAAGACCAGGATCGCGATCTTGGCCAGCACCGCGCCGGCCACCGGCTCCAGGAATTTGTTCGCTTCGCCCAGGCCGAGCGCCGCGATCACCGTGCCGGCCAGTTGGCCGACGCCGCCCAGCACCACCACCATGAAGGAATCGACGATGTAGCCCTGGCCCAGGTCCGGCCCGACGTTGCCCAGCTGCGACAGCGCCACCCCGCCCAGGCCCGCGATGCCGGAGCCGAGGCCGAAGGTCATCATGTCGATCTTCGCGGTGGAGACGCCGACGCAGCCTGCCATGCGGCGGTTCTGCATCACGGCGCGCACGAACAGGCCGAGGCGCGTCTTGTTGAGGATCAGCCACACGCCGGTCACCACCAGCAGCGCGAACACGATGATGGCGATGCGGTTATACGCCAGCACCAGCGAGCCAAGGACCGTCACCCCGCCGGACATCCAGGCCGGGTTGGCCACCTCCACGTTCTGCGCGCCAAAGATGGTGCGCACGGACTGCATCAGGATCAGCGAGATGCCCCAGGTGGCCAGCAGCGTCTCCAGCGGCCGGCCGTACAGCCAGCGGATGACGGTGCGCTCCAGCGCCACGCCCACCGCCGCCGTCACCAGGAAGGCGGCCGGCAGCGCCGCCGCCAGATACCAGTCCAGCGCATCCGGCATCCAGCGGCGGAACGCCAGCTGGCACAGATAGGTGGTGTAGGCGCCGATCATCAGCAGCTCGCCGTGCGCCATGTTGATGATGCCCATCAGGCCGAAGGTGATGGCCAGGCCCAGCGCCGTCAGCAGCAGCACGCTGCCCAGCGAGATGCCGTAAAACAGATTGCCGATGAATTCAGTGCGCGCCAGCCGGCTCTCCAGCGCCGCCAGCGTATGCGCGGCGGCCACGCGCACGCCTTCGTCGGGATCGTCGGTCTGCAAGGTCTGCAGCAGCGGGCGCAGGTTGGCGTTGCTGCTGGCGGCAAGCGCCTCGGCGGCGGCCTTGCGTTTGGCGCCGTCCGGCGACTGCAGGTTGGCGGTCGCCGCGACCAGCTGCAGCATGGGGCGGATCTCGGCGTCGTTCTCCGCCGCCAGGGCTTTCTCGATCAGCGGCGCCTGCGCCAGCGTCACGCTTTTTTGCAGCGCGGTGGCGGCGGCCAGGCGCAGCGCGCGGTCGGGGGAGAACAGCTTGAGCGCGGACAGCGCGTCGTCGACCGCGCCGCGCAGGCGGTTGTTGACCATCAGGCCGTCCAGGCCCTCGGGCAGCGGGCCGGTGGCGCCGCTGGCCGGGTCGTAGGCCTTGTCGCCGTCGACGATGTATAGATGACCGTCGGGCGTCGCGTACAGGGCGTCGTTCTTCAGCGCCGTCAGCAGGCGCGTTGCGTCCTCGTTGGCCAGCGCGCCGATGCTGGCGATGGCCTCGACGCGGGCATCGGGATCGTCGCCGGTTAGCGGCGCAAGCAAAGCGGGGTCGATGCCCGCACGAGCCGCGCCGGCGAAGCACAGGCACACGATCAGAAATAGTTTGCGTAACATATCGATCCCAGTAAGCGGAAACCGCGAAACCCGCACTGCGGCGGCTGGGGGTCGGACCCCGTACGGGGTCCGACCCCTTACTCTTAGGGTTACAGCTTCTGCTTACCCTCATTACCCGGGATATAAGGGCTCCACGGATTGGCGCGCACCGGGCCCGGCGTCTTCCACACCACGCTGAACTGGCCGTCCGGACGGATCTCGCCGATAAACACCGGCTTATGCAAATGATGGTTGGTCGGATCCATGGTCAGCGTAAAGCCCGACGGCGCCTTGAAGGTCTGGCCGGCCATCGCCGCGATCACCTTGTCGGTATCGGTCGACTTGGCCTTCTCCACCGCCTGCGCCCACATATGGATGCCGACGTAGGTCGCCTCCATCGGATCGTTGGTCACCACGGTGGCCGCATTCGGCAGCTTCTTGGCGGCCGCATACGCCTTCCACTTCTTGATGAACTCCGCATTGACCGGATTCTTCACCGACTCGAAGTAGTTCCACGCCGCCAGGTGGCCCAGCAGCGGCTTGGTGTCGACGCCGCGCAATTCCTCCTCGCCCACCGAGAACGCCACCACCGGCACATCGGTCGCCTTCAGGCCGGCGTTGCCCAGCTCCTTATAGAACGGTACATTCGAATCGCCGTTGATGGTCGAGATCACCGCCGTCTTGCCGCCGGCCGAGAACTTCTTGATGTTGGCGACGATGGTCTGGTAATCCGAATGACCGAACGGGGTGTACACCTCGTCGATATCGCTGTCCTTCACGCCCTTGCTTTTCAGGTAGGCGCGCAGGATCTTGTTGGTGGTGCGCGGATAAACGTAATCGGTCCCCAGCAGCACGAAGCGCTTGGCGCCGCCGCCCTCCTTGCTCATCAAGTACTGCACCGCCGGAATCGCCTGCTGGTTCGGCGCCGCGCCGGTGTAGAACACGTTCTTCTCCAGCTCCTCGCCCTCGTACTGCACCGGGTAGAACAGCAGACTATTGAGCTCCTTGAACACCGGCAGCACCGACTTGCGCGACACCGAGGTCCAGCAGCCGAACACCACCGACACCTTGTCCTGCGCGATCAGGCCGCGCGCCTTTTCCGCGAACAGCGGCCAGTTGGAGGCCGGATCGACCACCACCGCCTCCAGCTTCTTGCCCAACACGCCGCCCTTGGCGTTGATCTCATCGATGGTCATCAAGGCCACGTCCTTGAGCGACGTTTCGGAAATCGCCATCGTGCCCGACAGCGAGTGCAGGATGCCGACCTTGATGGTGTCGGCGGCGTGGGCCGAGGCGCCTGCCGCCAGCATGGCGGTGGCGGCGGCGATGCGGCTCAGGGTGCCGATGAATGTGCGACGATTTTGCATGGATAGCTCCGTGGGTTAGAGGGTTAATACTGCAGCTGCAGCGCGATCTGGAACTTGTCGTTGTCGGCGGCGCTGGTGATCTTGGTCTTCGAATACACGGCGCTGATCTGCGCGTTGTAGCCGTCGATGATGTAGTTCACGCCCGCGTCGTACTGTTTGGTGTCGATGTTGGTGTCGGCGGCGAACTTCTGCCAGCGCACGAAGGGCTGGAACTTGCCCCAGCCGGCCTTCTGCTCGAAGATGTAGGAAGCGCCGGCCGAATACGCCTTGCCCTGTTCGGACTTGACGATGTCGTCGGTGTCGTACTTGTACCAGGCCGCCTCGATGGCGAAGGCGCCGGCGCCCTTGATGCGCTTCTCCAGCAGGAAGTCGACGTTGTAGGAGCTGTACTTGCCGACCGCGCCCACGGTCAGGATGCCGTCCTTCTGGTAGCGCCCCGCCACGCCGATCGCCAGGATGTCGGCGCCGCCGAGGTAGTTGCCGGTGCCGTAGTAGCCCGGCTCCGGATCCCAGAAATCGTACTGCGCGCGGCCGGCGTACATCAGCGAGTCGTCGGCCTTGACGCCGGCCGCCTTGGCCTGCGACTGCGTCATCGACCCGATGCCGAAGGTATGGCCCTCGAAGGCGCCGAAGGAATAGCCGAAGCGGCCGCCGTCGCCGGCGTTGCCCCAGACGACCACGCCGTCGTCGCGGCCGCGGAAGATGCCGCCGTTGTAGCCGTAGCGCGAGGCCACGCCGGCCCAGTAGCCGCCGCCCAGCGAATAGTAAGGCCCGGCCATGTTGGCGCGGTCGGACGGCGACAGCAGCCGGCCAGCCCAGATGTTGAGCTCCGGCGAAATGGCGAACTGGCCGGCCGCGTCGAGCACGCGGATCTTGTCGCCGTCCCACTCGGTGTTGAACATGCCCTTGATGTTCTTGTTGAGCGAAGCGCCGAAGAACAGGCGACCGCTATCGAGGTTGAAATCGCTGGAGCGGCCGCCGTCCGGCGCCGCGTTCTCCGCGCTGGTATAGCTCTCGCGCAGGCCGAAGCCGACGCTGACCGACTTGTCGTCGCCCATATTGATGGTCGCCCCGGCCCAGGCGGCGCCTGTGCTTCCCATCGCCGCCGCCACCGTGGCCAGCAGCACTCCCCGTTTCACCGCCATCTTGCTCTCCCTCTGGTTTTGGATGTTGCAAGATTAGCCAGAGGACAAGAAAGCAGGAATACGTCGAATGACGTAGTGGCGCGGGAGGGACAACCTTGGGGGAAAAGTCACCGCAGCGGGCCTGCGGCGGCCGCCTCCACCCCGCACGGCGGCATGCCAGGGTCAGACCCCGTGCGGGGTCTGACCCTTTGCCTCAAGGGGTAAGGCCGCGGCTCAATCGAGCTGACCGTTCGCCAGCCCGGCGAGCGCGCGCTCCAGCACCGGATCCCGGCCGGCGCGCAGGCCCGCCACCGTCTGCTGCACCTCGACGTCGGGCACGATGCCCTTGCCGACGAAGCTGGTTCCATCCGAGTAGACATCGCGCTTGACGCAGATGCGCGCCTTGCCGCCGCCCGGCAGATCGAAGAACAAGGGCTGGCCGGTGCTGCCTCCGGTCGCCTCACCGACGATAACTCCACGTTTCATCATCCTGAACATCGCCGTGAAGTCCTCGGCAGCGGAGTAGGTTTGCGCTCCGGTCAACAACGCCACCGGTCCGGCATAGATCTGCTCATGCCGGGCGACGAACGGCCTGCCGCCGCCTGCGGTCGGCGACCAGCGCACGTGCGGCCCGGCCTGCGCGCGCATCAGCACATCGTCGGTGCGTACGTAGTTCAGGTTCGACCGTCTCATCGCGTTCCATGCCATCGGCGCCACGCAAGGCCCAGAACAGCGGCAGGCCGGCGACCTTTTCCTCCACCGTCAGCAACGGCTTGTACGGCGCGTCGCAGATCCTCAAGCGGCGCACCGGGCTAGCGGTAGCTGGTCGCGGTGTCGGCGTTATCGGCCGGCCGCGCCAGATCGGCGGCCAATGCGATATGCGCGGCCAGCGCCAGCGCGGTCAACAGCGAAAACTGCGGCGTGCATTTCATCGCGCTCCTTGGTCGGGTGTATAGATCAATATTGCCATATATGCAGCTGCATCGCAATCACCGCCGGCGGCCGTTTGATGGCACAATTCCGCCTTTGGTTTTAACCCGGGATCCATCATGACCATTTTCGCCGCTTCCGTTTTCGACGCCACCGTGATCTACGAGGGCAATGAACTGTTCAAGGGCCAGGGCGCCGCCAAGGGCTGGGCCGAGAAGCTGGCCAGGGAGCTGGGGTGCGAGATCGGCGTCGAGAAGCTCGGCACCGGCTGGGTGCTGACCGGCAGCGTCGACGGCGAAGCCTGCAAATGGAGCATCGTCGGCCAGCGCCTCAAGCGTATGGATTAATCGTGCGCCAGCGCACATCGTAGTGACCGGCGGCCGGGTACGATCTTTCGTAACCCGCTCAACAAGGACAGCGATGAAGCGCGACCTCCCTTCGGCGACCGCACCGGCCGCCGCGCAAGATACCCGCGATGCGCAAGCGGCCGCCAAGTCGGCCGGCCTGCGCTACGTGCACGACCACCAGCCCGGCATCGCCCGCCGCAAGCGCGGCGCGCACTTCCACTACGTCGACGCCGACGGCCACGCCGTCAAGGACGCCGACACGCTGGCGCGCATCAAGTCGCTGGTGATCCCGCCGGCATGGGCCGACGTCTGGATCTGCAAGCAGCCGCTGGGCCACCTGCAGGCGACGGGCCGCGACGCGCGCGGCCGCAAGCAATACCGCTATCACCCGCGCTGGCGCGCGCTGCGCGACGAATCGAAGTACGAGCGCATGCTCAGCTTCGGCAAGGCGCTGCCGGCGATCCGCCGCGCCGTCGACGCCGCGCTCAGGCAACCCGGCCTGCCGCGCGAGAAGGTGCTGGCCACCATCGTCTATCTGCTCGAAGCGACCATGATGCGGATCGGGAACGAGGAATACGCGCGCGAGAACAAATCCTTCGGCCTGACCACGCTGCGCGAGCGCCACGTGCGGCTCGACGGCAGCAAGGTGCGCTTCCGCTTCCGCGGCAAGAGCGGCGTCCATCACGAGGTCGAGGTGCAGGACCGGCGGCTGGCCAACACCATCCGCCGCACGCTCGACCTGCCTGGCCAGGACCTGTTCCAGTACATCGACGACAACGGCGATCCGCACACGGTAGGCTCGGCCGACGTCAACGAATACCTGCAAACGATCGCCGGCGAGGACTACACCGCCAAGGACTTCCGCACCTGGTCCGGAACGGTGCTGGCGGCGGTGGCGCTGCTGGAGTACGAGAAGTTCGATTCGGAAGCCCAGGCCAAGAAGAACATCGTGCAGGCGATCGAATCGGTGGCGAAAAAACTGGGCAACACGCCGACCATCTGCCGCAAATGCTACGTGCATCCGGCGGTGATCGAATCCTACCTCGACGGCACGATGCTCAAGGCCCTGCGCCGCCGCGCCCGGCAGCAGCTGCAGGAAGAACTGCACTCCCTGCGCCCCGAGGAAGCGGCCGTGCTGGCGCTGCTGCAGCAGCGTTTGCAAACGGCTGCGGCGAAGTAAATAGGAGTAAAATTCAGGTCCGCCATCGACCATCGCCCGCCGCGTTATGCCTCAAGCCCTGCCATTCCCGATCCGCAAGGAGTGCCCTCCCGGCGCCTGCGAGTGCGGGCGCGAGGATTTGCTCGATGCGTGGGACCGGGCGCCAGACGACACCGATATCCGCGTGCTGCGCCTGACGCGCGAGCAGGAGAAGGTGCTGATCGAACGCATCGAGGCCATCGCCTCCTACGAGGACCTGGGCCGGATCAAACAGCGCATCCTGGAGCAGCTGGGCGTGACGCTGACCATCACCCCGAGCACGCGCGGCGTCAGCACCGTCATGGGCTTGTCGATCAAGCTGGTCGAGCGGCCGGGCCTGTGCCGCAAGACGCGCGAGGCCCTGCCGGCCGCCGTGCGCCGCTGCTTCCGCAAGCATCCCGATATCGTCTACGCGCTGCTGAACGCCCGCGACCTGCTGGGCATCGAGGAAGATTAGTGGACTAACCCGGATGCGCCAGGGCCGCGCCGGGCATGCTGCCGCCGCTGCTGCCGTCAGGGTAGATGTCGTGGAACTTGCTGTAGTCGAGGATGCGCACATTGCCCTCCAGCTTGTCCGACATGATGTCGGCGAAGTGATGGTTGAAGAAGATATGCTCGGCCGCGTAGGTCTGGCGCGCGTGCACGAAGTCGTTGAGCGTGTCGTCGGTGCCGGAGACGGCCACCGCCAGCGTGGCGCCCTCGTCGTGCAGATCCTGCTGCGTCTTGCCGAACAAGGGACTGGCCTCGTCGATCCTGTGCATGATGGTCCAGGTCAGCGCGAACACGCCCGAGTGCTCGCGCTCCAGCTGCAGGTCGTAAAAGCGCGTGAAGATCTGCCCTTCCTGCGTGGTCTCGCGGCGGATCAGCGAGGCCCGCACCGACGCCTCCAGTATCAGGTTGGCGCGTTCGTTCCCGGTCCGCAGCATCAAGGTCGGCACGCCGTTGAACGGCGTGATCACGGCGACATCGGAAAACATGATGCGCGACGTCGGCCGCGAGAAGCGCGCGAACAGCAGTCCGGTCACCGCCGCCACCTCCACCATGCCAAGCAGGATCTCGGTCGACGCGACGATGTGTCCATAGGTCGAACCCGGATTCATGAAGCCATAACCGACGGTGGCCAGCGTCTCGATCGAGAAGAACACGCAGTCCGGGAAGTAGCCCGGCCGCGCATTCGAGATCGATCCCGGCACCACGAAGAACGCCAGCGCGAACCCGAGGTTGGTGACGAAGTACAGCACGCCGATCAGCAGGAAGAAGCGCGGCCAGCTCAGCGTCAGCATCCAGTGATAGATGTCGCCCCAGTACCAGCGATTCAGGCCGACGCGCTTGATCTGCGAGGTCCCCATCTGGAACACGCCGCGCACATTGCCAACCTTGGGACGCTTAGTCGTCGTCATTGGGATCGAGGTCGGGGAACATCACTTCGGTGAAACCGAATTTGGAGAAGTCGGTGATGCGCATCGGGTACAGCACGCCGAGCAGATGGTCGACCTCGTGCTGCACCACGCGCGCGTGGAAGCCGTCCACCTCGCGCCGGATCGGCTGCTTGAACTGGTCGACGCCCTCGTAACGCAGCTTGCTCCAGCGCGGCACCGCGCCGCGCAGACCCGGCACCGACAGGCAGCCCTCGAAGGCCTCTTCCATCTCGTCCGACAGCGGCGTCAGCACCGGATTGATCAATACCGTTTCCGGCACCTGCGGCGCATCCGGATAGCGCGCGTTCTGCTTGAAGCCGTAGATCACCAGCTGCAGGTTGACGCCGATCTGCGGCGCCGCCAGGCCCGCGCCGTTGGCAGCGTGCATGGTGTCGAACATGTCGGCGATCAGCTCGCGCATCGCCGGCGTGTCGAACTCGGTCACCGGCTCGGCCACGCGCAGCAGGCGCGGATCGCCCATCTTCAGGATTTCACGTACCGCCATGGTCAGCCTCCTTTAGGTTCTTAACATTGTAGCTCGCGCAGGAACTGGCAGTACTCTTCGCCGGTTTCCGCGTGTTTGAGGCCCATCGCCGTCATCGCTTTCAGGTAGCCCAGCTTGGAGCCGCAGTCGTAGCGCTGGCCGTCGTAGCGATAGGCCAGCACGCGCTCATCGCGCATCAGCGCCGCGATGCCGTCGGTCAGCTGGATCTCGCCGCCGGCGCCGCTGCCGAGGTTTTCCAGATAATCGAAGATGCGGCCGGACAGCACATAGCGCCCCACCACCGCCAGCGTGGACGGCGCGGCGTCCGGCGCCGGCTTTTCGACGATGCCGTGCACCGTCTCCAGCCTTGGCCGATACGCCGACGCGCTGACGATGCCGTACTGGCGCGTCGCCGCGCGCGGCACGTCCTGCACCGCCAGGATGCTGCAGCCCTCGCGCTCATAGACGTCGGTCATCTGCGCCAGCACCGGCTTGACGCCGGCGTCGGTGTCCATGAAGTCGTCGGCCAGCAGCACCGCGAACGGCTCGTCGCCGACCACCGGCCGCGCGCACAGCACCGCGTGGCCCAAGCCCAGCGGCTGCGATTGGCGGATGTAGATGCAGTTGATATTTTTCGGGATGACGTTGCGCACCAGATCAAGCAGCTGCTGCTTGTCGGCCGCCTCCAGTTCCGCTTCCAGCTCGTAGGCCTTGTCGAAATGGTCCTCGATGGCGCGCTTGTTGCGGCCGGTGATGAACACCATGTCGGTGATGCCGGCGGCCACCGCCTCTTCGACCGCGTACTGGATCAGCGGCTTGTCGACGATGGGCAGCATCTCCTTCGGCTGCGCCTTGGTCGCGGGAAGGAAACGGCTGCCGAGGCCCGCCACGGGGAATACTGCTGTTCTGATTTTGGACATATTATTCCGCGAGTAGCGCCAACAATCCCGCTTCGTCCAGGATCGTCACTTCCAGTTCCTGCGCCTTGGCCAGCTTGCTGCCGGCGTCGGCGCCGGCCACCAGGTAATGGGTCTTCTTCGATACCGAACCGGCCACCTTGCCGCCCTGCGCCTCGATCATGGCGGCGGCCTGGTCGCGGCTCAGGTTCGGCAGCGTGCCGGTGAGGACGAAGGTCTTGCCGGTCTGCGGGCCTTCCGCCGCCTGCTCCGGCAGCTGCGCCAGCAGATCCTCGCGCAGCTTGTGCAACGCGACCAGCTGTTCGCGATGGCCCGGCTCCGCCATCCACGCTTCCAGCGCGTCGGCCACCTTGGCCGGCAGGCTGAATACGTTGAACACCCGCAGGTGCGCCAGCACTTCCAGCGTGACGTCCTGCTCGACCAGCTGCTTGCTGCGCGGCTCGGTCAGTTTGGGAATGCCCAGCGCCGCCATCAGCTTGACCATGTCCAGCTTCTCGCGCAGCTTGGCGCTCGGCGCGTGTTCGCCCTGCGGCGCCACGCCGGCCGCCAGCAGCGCGTCGATGGCTTCCTGGTTCTTCGGCTCGGCGAAGAAGTCGGCGATCGACTCGGCCACCGTGCCGCCGATATCGGGCAGCACGCGCAGCAGCGCGGCCGGCACGCGGCGTATCAGGTCGAAGCGGCCCAGCCACTCGGCCAGCGTCTTCGCGGTCGACTCGCCGACGTGGCGGATGCCGAGCGCGAACAGCATGCGCTCCAGCGGCGGGTTCTTGCTGGCGGCGATGGCCTCCAGCAGATTGTCCGCCCACTTGGTGGCGATCTTGCCCTGCGCGACCGTCTCCGGCGTCGTGCCGTCGCGTTCATCGGCAAGGCGCTTCATCTCCAGCAGGTCTTCCAGCTTCAGCGAATACAGGTCCGCCACGCGCTGCACCTTGCCGTGTTCGACCAGGTTGTCGATATAGCGGTCGCCCAAGCCCTCGATGTCCATCATGCGGCGGCCGGCGAAATGGCGGATCGCCTCCTTGCGCTGCGCGGAACAGAACAAGCCGCCGGAACAACGCGCGATCGCCTCGCCCTCTTCGCGCACCACGTGCGAGCCGCATACCGGGCAAGTCTTCGGCAGCACGTAGGCCGCCGGTTCCGGCGACGGCCGGCGCTCCAGCACCACGGCCAGCACTTCCGGGATCACGTCGCCGGCGCGGCGCACGATCACCGTGTCGCCGACGCGCACGTCCTTGCGACGCACCTCATCCTCGTTGTGCAGCGTGGCGTTGGTGACGTTGACGCCGCCGACGAACACGGAAGCCAAGCGCGCCACCGGCGTGATCGCGCCGGTGCGGCCTACCTGCACTTCGATCGCCAGCACGGTGGTCAACGCCTCCTCCGCCGGGAATTTGTGCGCCAGCGCGAAACGCGGCGCGCGCGACACGAAGCCCAGCGTCCGCTGGTCCTGCAGCGAATTGGCCTTGTAGACCACGCCGTCGATTTCATACGGCATGGTCGGACGCGCTTCGCCGATCCGCTTGTAGTAGGCCATCAGGCCGTCGTAGCCGCGCACCACCGTGCCTTCCTTCGCCACCGGCAGGCCGAGCGTGCGATACCAGTCCAGCAGCGCCGAATGCGACGGCGGCATCTCGGCGCCTTCCAGCGCGCCGACGCCATAGGAAAAGAAACTCAGCTTGCGCGCCGCCGTGATGCGCGAATCGAGCTGGCGCAGGCTGCCCGCCGCCGCGTTGCGCGGGTTGACGAACTCCTTCTGGCCTGCCTCGCGCTGGCGCGCGTTCATCGCCTCGAAGTCGCTCTTGAACATCAGCACCTCGCCGCGCACATCGAGGATGGCCGGCGGCGTCGGCGTGTTGAGCCGCAGCGGAATCGAACGGATGGTGCGGATATTGGTCGTGACATCCTCGCCGGTGTAGCCGTCGCCGCGCGTGGCGGCCTGCACCAGCAGGCCGTCGACGTAGCGCAGGTTGATCGCCAGGCCGTCGTATTTGACTTCGGCCGCGTACTCCACGTCGCCCGCCGCATCGAGGCCGTCGCGCACGCGGCGGTCGAAGTTCTCGATATCCTCTTCGGTGAAGCCGTTATTCAGCGACAGCATCGGAACCGTGTGGGTGACCTGGTCGAACTGCGGCAGCGGCGCCGCGCCCACGCGCTTTGTGGGCGAGTCGGGCAGCGCCAGCTCGGGGTGTTGCGCTTCGAGCTGCTGCAGCTCGATGAACAGCTTGTCGTACTCCGCATCCGGGATGGTCGGCGCGTCTTCAACGTGATAGGCGTGCAAATGCTTGTTCAGCTCAGCGCTCAACGACTCGATTCGCGCTTTGAAATCTACTTCTGTCATTACATTACCTTAGCTGAACAAACGCAGTGCGCGGGTGGAACCTGCCGGGATATCGGCATCGTTCATCTCGGCGTAGAAATCCTGCACCTGACCGGCGATCTCGCCCAGCGCCGCATCCGACAGCGGCTGGTTGTAATCGTCGACGATGGTCGCGTCCAGGCGTCCGACCAGCGACTTGGCGCAGGCGACCATCGCGCCGAAGCCGTCGCGCGACGGCGCCACGCACGGCACGTCCAGCAGCAGCGTCAGACGCGGCGTGGTTTCCTCGGCCAGCGTGACGTTGGTCGACAGCGAGAACAGGAAACCGCCTTCGCCGTCCGGCATCACATAGCGGCCGTCCGGACGCACGTCGAAGCCCTGCTTCTCCAGGGCGCCGAGCAGCGTCGAAATCGCCCACGGCGCGCCGTTGGTCTGCAGGTTGACGCCCAGCTGCGCGTCGTGGCCGGCGACGAAGCGGTGCAGGTTGCGCGCCTCGGCCATCACTTCGATCATGTCCGGGATTTCCGGCTCGGCGCCGATTTCGTCGGCCATCGCGCGCAGGCGCGTGACCAGTTCCGAATATTCCAGTTCATTCAGCGCGGTGCTGCGGCTGGCCAGCTGCACGCCGCCCTGCAGCTTGGTGTAGACGCCGCCGTGCGTGATCGGCTCCCAGTCGCCGCTGACGGCCAGGCCGATGTAGTGCACCGGCTTGTTGCCGACCATGCGCAACGTCTGCAGCACCGGCAGCAGCTTGTCGCCGCGCGCCGCGCCTTCCAGCGCCAGCGGCAGCAGGCAATCGATCAGCGGATCGACCAGCGCCGTGGCCTGCTCGGCGGCGGCTGACGATGCGGCGTTGGCGCGCGCGGCCAGCGCGGCTTCGGCGGCGGCCGTGTCGTCGCCGGGATCAACGGCGTCGCTGGTGAATTCGGCGGCGACCGCGCCCAGCGCGGCGGCTGCGGCCGAAGCTTCGCCGCCGGCCAGGCCTGGCGTCGCGCTGTCGAGCGAGAAGCTGGGTTCATGGCGCGCGGCCGGCGGCACCGGCGCGTCGCCGCTGCGCATCAGCACATCGTCATGGTCGGTCGAGAAGGCCCGTTCCACGGTCTTCTTGGCCTTGTACTCCTGGATCTTGTTGTACGTGAAAACGCCGGCGACGAATACGCCGGCGATTCCGATCAAACTCATTTGAAGGTCTGTCATGCTGCTTGTGCCTCGGAAGCGAAGTTTGCGGCGGATTCCATATCCACCGCCACGATGCGCGATACGCCCTGCTCTTGCATCGTCACACCGATCAGTTGATTGGCCATCTCCATCGCAATCTTGTTGTGCGAGATGAAGAGGAATTGGGTATGCGCGGACATGCGCTTGACCATCCGGCAGAATCGTTCGGTATTGGCGTCGTCCAGCGGTGCGTCGACCTCGTCGAGCAGGCAGAACGGCGCCGGGTTCAGTCGGAACATCGAGAACACCAGCGCCGTCGCCGTCAGCGCTTTCTCGCCGCCGGACAGCAGGTGGATGGTGGCGTTCTTCTTGCCCGGCGGCTGGGCCATGACCTGCACGCCGGAGTCGAGAATCTCATCGCCGGTCATGATCAGCTTCGCCTGGCCGCCGCCGAACAGGATCGGGAACAGCTCGGAGAAGTGGCCGTTGACGCGGTCGAAGGTGTCTTGCAGCAGATCGCGCGTTTCCTTGTCGATGCGGGCGATCGCGTCTTCCAGCGTGTTGATCGCCTCGGTCAGGTCGGCGTTCTGCGAATCGAGGAAGTTCTTGCGCTCGGACGCCGTCGCCAGTTCGTCCAGCGCCGCCAGGTTGACCGCGCCCAGCATAGAAATCGCGTTGGTCAGGCGCGTCACCTCGCCCTGCAGGTAGGACGCCTTCATCTCCGGATGCAGTTTTTCGGCCAGCGCCGCCTCGTCGGCCTGCACTTCCGCCAGCTGCGCCGCGAACTGCTCCTGGTTCAGGCGCGCCGCCTGCTCCTTGAGCTGCATCTCCATGATCTTGTCGCGCTGCGGCTGCAGCGCGCGCTCGGTCGACATGCGGCCTTCCTCGAACATGCGCAGCTGCTGCGCGATCTGATCGAGTTCGTGGCGCGCGTCCGACAGCGCCTTCTCCTGACCCGTGCGGCGGTCCAGCAGCTCCTGCAGGCCTTCGTTGGCGGTGCCCTGCTCCAGCCCCTCCAGCTCCATGCGGCCCGCTTCCAGGCTCTCCGTCACCTGCGCCACCTGCGCGGTCGCGGTGGCGATATTGCGGCGGAATTCCTCGATCTTGCTGCGCTGGGACTTCTCCGCGAACTGCACTTCCTGCGCCGTGCGTTCCAGGTCGCGCAAGGCTTCGCGCGCATCGGCCAGGCGCTGCTCCTTTTGCAGGAATTCGGTCTGGCCGTCCTCATGCTCGCCCTGCAGGTTGCCGAGCTCCATATCGAGCTGCTCGAACTTTTCCTCGGACTCCATCTTGACCTGGGTTTGCTCTTCTTCCTGCATCGCGATTTCGGCCAGGTCGGTTTCGATCTGGTTGCTGCGCTGGTTGAAGCGCGCCTCGATCTCCGACAGCTTGACCACGTCCAGCTGCAGCGTGTGCACCGACGATTGCAGGCTTTGCAGCTTGGCGCGGTATTCGACCAGGCGCCGCGTCAGCTCCGACACGGCCGCATCGGCGCGCACCGAACGGGCGCGCGCCTCGTCGGCCAGCATCTGCTGCGCGCGCAGCTGCTTGGTGATGTTGTCGATTTCCTGCTGGCGGCCCAGCATGCCGTCCTGTTCCGAATCGGCGGCGTAGAAACGCACGCTGCCCTGCGTGACGGTGTGGCCCTGGCGCGTGACAAAGTAAGCGCCGGCCGGCAGCCTGGCGCGTTCGGCGAAGGCTTCGGCCGTGTCTTCGGCGAGGTAGACGTTGTGCAGCCAGTCCTGCAGCAGGCCGCGCAGGCCGGGATCGTTGAGCTTGAGCAGATTGAGGAACGGCTTCAGGCCCGCCGCTTCGACCGGCGCCGGCGGCACGGCGGTCGACGGCGCGAACAGCGCCAGCTTGGCCGGCGGCGCGTCGTTGAAGAAGGCCTTGGCCCATTCGATGTTCGACATCTGCAGCGCCGAGGTGCGCTCGCGCAGCACCGATTCCAGCGCGGTCTCCCAGCCGGATTCGATATTGAGTTTTTGCCACAGGCGCGGCAGTGTATCGAGCTCGTGCTTTTGCAGCCACGGCGTGACCTTCCCCTGCGTCTGCACCCGCTCCTGCATCTGGCGCAGCGCGTTCAGGCGCGCCTCCAGTTGCGCGTTGGCGGCCGTCTCGGCGTTGACCTGCTGCTGCGCGGCGTGGCGTTCTTCTTCCAGCTTCGGTTGCTGCTCCTGCGCTTCTTCCAGCAGGAAGCCCTGTTCCTCCAGCGCCTGCTGCTTCTCCTCCAGCTGCATGCGCAAATTGCTCAGGTGCGTGCTGTCGGGCAGGCTCAAGCCGCTCTTCTCCTGCTGCAGGCGCTCGCGCCGCACGGCCAGGCCGTTGAGGATGTTGTTGGCGTTGCGCTGGTGCGCCGATTCCAGCTCCAGCTGCTGCTGCGCCTGCATGATGCGGGCGCGCGATTCGGTGCTCTTGGCTTGCGCCTCGCGCCATGCCTGTTCCAGCACCGGCAGCGACTCGGCCTTTTGCTCGGCCATCATCTGCGACTGCTCGACCTTGGCCGACAGCTCTTCCAGCGTGAACTCGGCTTCCTCGATCTGGGCGCCGTATTCGGTGGCCTGCTGCTGCCACTGGTCGCGCTGCGCGGTCAAAGCGGCCAGCTGCTGCTGCAGGCGGCTGCGCGATTCGATGACGAACTTGATCTGCGCTTCCAGGCTGCCGATTTCCGCGTTGGTCTGATACAGCGCGCCCTGCGCCGTGTGCAGGCGGTCGCCGGCGGCGAAGTGCCCCTGGCGCATCTGCTCGAGCGACAGCTCGACGTTGCGCAGCTTGGCGGTCTGCTCTTCCAGGTCGTTCTGCGCCTGCTCGACTTCGCGGAAGTATTTTTTCTGCTCGTTCTCCGCTTCCAGCTTGCGCAGCAGCCAAAGCAGTTTCTGCTTCTCTTCCTGGTCCGACTGCAGCTGGTGGAACTTGGTCGCGACGGCGGCCTGGCCTTCCAGCTTCTCCAGGTTGGAGTTCAGCTCGCGCAGGATGTCCTCGACGCGCAACAGGTTTTCGCGGGTATCGTGTAAACGATTTTCAGTTTCGCGGCGCCGTTCCTTGTACTTCGACACGCCGGCCGCCTCTTCGAGGAACACGCGCAGTTCTTCCGGCCGCGATTCGATGATCCGGCTGATCATGCCCTGGCCGATGATGGCGTAGGCGCGCGGGCCGAGGCCGGTGCCGAGGAAGATATCCTGGATGTCGCGCCGGCGCACCGGCTGGCCGTTGATATAGTAGGTGGAGGTGCCGTCGCGCGTCAGCGTGCGCTTGACGGCGATCTCGGCGTACTGGCCCCACTGGCCGGAGGCCTTGCCGTCGTTGTTGTCGAACACCAGCTCCACCGACGAGCGCCCGGCCGGCTTGCGGTGGGTCGAGCCGTTGAAAATGACGTCCTGCATCGACTCGCCGCGCAGCTCGGAAGCCTTGGATTCGCCCAGCACCCAGCGCACGGCGTCGATGATGTTCGACTTGCCGCAGCCATTCGGACCGACCACGCCAACCAACTGACCCGGCACCTGGAAATTGGTGGGATCGACGAATGACTTAAATCCCGACAATTTGATGGAGGAGAGACGCACGTTGTTATATGGACAGTGGGCTGGAAAAGTTCACAATAATACCATTTTGCGTACGAAATCTGGCCGAAAACGCGCAAACTGGCGGACGGGCAATAGCCCTCACCGCATTTGCGGCCGGGGCGCGCGCCACATGGCGCGGGTATAGGGATAGTCGCGGCCGGACAGGTACATCGCCGTGCGGGCGATCCACAGTTCCGCAGGGATGGGTTCGACGCGCGGCGCCACCAGCAGCACCGGCAGGCACAGGGCCACCAGCACGCGGCTCAGCGCCATATGGTGTTCATTGCCGGCATGCCAGATGAACAACGCGGCCAGACCCAGACCCAGCACGCAACCGCTGACCGCCTCGGAAACCGAATGCGCCTCGACGTAGACGCGCGAAATGGCGATCAACACCGCCAGCAGCACGCCGAAGGCGGTCGCCAGCTGCCGCGCCAGCAGCGACGAGGAGCGGAAAGCCAGGAATGCGGCGACGGGGAACACGGCGCCAGCGCGCATCGCATGGCCGCTGATCCCGGCGAACTCCACCGACTCGACGCCGATGCCCCAGCCCATGAAGGCGATCTTGGTGACGACCACCAGCGCCATGCCGGCGCCGAACAACTGCGTCCAGATCGCGGTCAGCCGCCACGACTTGCCGGCCAACAGCCAGACGGCGATGAGCACGCCAATCGGCCCGGTCACCGCCAGGCTCCCCATCACACTCAGCCAATGCCACCAAATCATCATCCAGCTATCCATTCATTTATTTTGCAATGCACCATCATTATAAACACGCTAGAGCTTCTGTGGCCAAAGGTTGCCATTCAGCAATAAGAGCAACCGCCTTTTCGCGTCCGTTTGGCTCAGCGTGATATCGGACGGCCGTGCAACGCAGCCGTCCAGGTACCTGCCGCGGTGGAAATTGCGTGGATTAGCCGAAGGCGGAGGCTGGCGGGTCGATGGAGGCGTCGTTGTCGGCGGCGCGGGCCAGCGCTTGCGACAGCGCGATGGCGACCACGCCGTCGCTGCGCGCCACTTGCGCCGTGCCGTCGCGGAAGCGCTGGGCCAGCTGCTCGCCGGACATCGAGAACGCTTCCTGCCGCGCGGCGGTCGAGAAGATGTACAAGCTGCGCAGCGGACTGATCCACGCCAGCTTGACCTTGCGGCTGCCGCCGTCCTCCTGCGCGAACTCCAGCCACATGCCGCGCGCCAGGCCGTCGACCTCGATGATCGCCTCCTCGTCCCCCGGCGCCGGCTCGGGCTGCGCCGCGCGCGCGGCGGCGGCGGCTTGTTCCTCGGCGTCGGCCTTGGCCTGCAATTGCAGGCGGCGCTCGGCGGCCTGCTGCGCCACCTGCATCGAAATCTCCAGCTGCCGCTCCGCCGACATCTCGATCGGCGCGCGCACGATGGAGGCGTGGCATTCCGCGAGCTCGGCGAAGAACTGCAGCCGGTCGGCGTCCTGCCACTTGATGACGTCGAGCCATTTGTTCAACTGGGACAGCAGGCCCGGCAGCTTGGCGATCAACTGCTTGCGGTCGTCGGCGTTGAGCTTGGGCCGCACGCTCCAGATCAGCTCGTCCATGGTCTTGGTGGCGTTGTTGACGGCGCCCGGCTTGTCGTCCT